>VFQR01000072.1_pt1 | contig 253913 bp, 221 predicted proteins | sample 3512321 | NCBI WGS metagenome assembly VFQR01 (sample SAMN10412374, study PRJNA504923) | tailings metagenome | isolation source: Relicate 3 Philex TSF1 revegetated site | place: Philippines: Tuba, Benguet | collected 2017-08-29 | reverse complement strand
CTGGGTTCATAACCCAGTTGCCGATGAAGCCGACTTCTTGCGCTGCCGGATTCCATTCGACACCCGCCTGGAATCGCGGCGTCACGCGATACGTGCCCGTAAACCGCCACCTTGGACGCTCCAGATCGACGTCGACAAAACGTCCGCTGAATGTCCATTGCTTGTTAATCTCCCCCGAACCGAGGAAGCCGCCTTCGCCAGGTCATCCCGTTCACGTGGGCACCTGGATGGTGGGCCGGGGCGGAGTCTGGGACATCGCTGTCATCGAAGCAGCAAAGACCCCAGCGATGATGATCGACTTCCAATGCATGGCCTTTCCCTCATCGCGCGGCAAGCGCTTCTTTCTTCGCTCCTTTAGGCTCTGGCGGACAGCATCCTTCGATGCGCAGCCGGATTCGGCTGTGAAGCCTGTCCGTATCGGCTTCGAGTCGAGGGTCGGGAGTCACTTGTGCCTCAAAGACTGTTTTCAGAAGGCTCATCTGTTTAGGAGCGATGCTGTAGATGATCCAAGTGCCTCGCTTTTCGGTGGTCACGGCTCCTGCGGCACGCAATGTCTGCAGATGTGTGCTGAGTGTGGATTGGCTTAACTCCAGCGCTTCCGTAAGCTCACACACGCACAGCGGCTCCGAAAGAAGGGCGTGGAGAATGCGGACCCTGGTGGGGTCGGACAGCGCTTTTCCAAAGGCAACGATGGCATCCATAGTTCGTTATATCGGGATATACCGATATGATTGCCATCTTACACGAGAAAAGACAGCTTTTGTTGGCGAAGGGTTAACCCAGCAGGTTCTTCAGAAGCTCTTCTGGAGTGGGCTCTTTCAGAAGGATGCTTTTGATGTCGCCGTATCCCTCGGTCAAGAGCTTCGCGGCGATGGCTTGGGCATCTCTAGCTCGAATCAGCAAGCCTTCGGGCGTTTCTTGGATCGTCACTTCGAACGGCGCGACCAAGGCTCGGACTCCGGGCTGATCGTTGGTTTCGACCACGATTTGTGAGGGTTCGCCCGCCCGCACGAGGTCTTGGTAGCGGCCCGCGAACATGATCTGTTTCTCCTTGAGAACGATGATCGAATCCATGTGGGGAATGATCGATGGGTCGTTGGAGGCGTGGATCAGAGTAGCGCCTTCGGTCAGCCTTAGCTCCAAGAGCTTCCGGATTCTGGCTTTTACCCAAGGATCGAGCAACTCGACGGTGCTGTCGATGGCGAGCAGGTGGGCATGTGACGCCAGAACTGGGATGAGATCGCAGGCGGCTTGCTGGGTAGGAGTCAGTTCGTGGATTGACTTTTGACGGTCATCCCAGAGCCGCAGAGCGTCGATGGCTTCGCCAGCACGGAGAGCCCCCTCCCGGCCTGCCACTTTCTTCGCAATGACTTGCGGAGAGCTTCTCTTTTCTCGCGCTGAAAGGCCAACGACCGCGACTTCTGACTTGATCGTTACGGTTCCTTCGGGCGGCTTTTCGGTACCGGCAAAGGCCGCGAGAGCCCAAGATTTCCCGCTTGCCGCTGGCCCGAAAATTCCCAAGGACTGTCCGCTGGAGAGCGATAAAGACAGCGACGGCCCCTTCGGGACGAGGCGGAACCTTTCGATCTGGAGCCTTGGGCTCATCATGAACCTGCGGGAAGGATCGTCAGCTCTTTGGGGAAATGGGTCAGCACTTCCACTCCGTCTTTGGTGACCACGACATCGTCCTCGATGCGAACGCCGCCGAAGCCTTCGATGTAGACCCCGGGCTCGACGGTCCAAATCTGGCCTTCTTCGATCACGTCCAGTGAGCCTGTGCCCAGTCGCCCACTGTCATGGACGAGCCTCCCAAGACCATGTCCAAGGCCGTGTCCGAAGTATTGCGCCAGTCCCTTTTCGTCCAGGATGTCGCGGGCGAGGCGGTCGATATCGACGCATTTCTTGCCCGGCTTGATAGCCTCGATACAGGCCATTTCAGCCTTGAGCACCTGATTGTAAACTTCGCGATGGCGGTCGGTGGCTTCTCCGACAACGAAGGTACGCGTGATATCGCTGCAGTAGCCGTCGAGCCGAGCGCCGAGGTCCAGCGTGACAAAGTCGCCGACCTCAAGCTTCTTTTCCGATGCATGGCCGTGCGGACGCGCGCTGTTTGCGCCGCTGACAACGATCTGCGGAAAGGATGGCGTGGCTCCCTGTCTTCGAAAGAAGAACTCGATCTCCATGTCGATGTCCCACTCTGAGACTCCAGGCTGGATCAGCCGCTGTACGTGCTCCAGGCAAGCATCGGCGAGCTTGCAAGCCGCGCGGACTTTCTCAATCTCGTCGGCTGACTTGACCATGCGCAGCTTGGCGACCATATCTGGCGCGGAAACAAGCTCTACGCCCTCCCAAGCATTCGCCCAATCCAGAAAGGTCTTGTGCGATATCTTGCTGGGGTCGATGGCAATCTGAGTAAGCCCCATGCGCTTTAGATGAATGCGAATAAACTCCACGCCCGTGACGGGGGAGGAGAAGGAATCGACGGAAAGGTCCTTGACCTGCTCCTGCGCCTGGATGGTGTAGCGGCTGTCTGTAAGGAACACGCCGTCGGCAGCGGTGACGATGACCCACCCCGCGCTTCCGGTGAATCCTGTAGCCCAGGTGTACCCGTCGGCATCGGTGATCAGAAGCGCATCGACGCCACTTTCGGCCATCGCTGCGCGAAGTCTCTGCAGATTGCTCATCAGACTGATTCTCTCTCCAAGGTTCTCAAAGCGTGAAGCGCGAGGACGTACCCATATCCGCCAACGCCGACGATCTGTCCTACCGTGATCGGTGAAACGACGGAGTGTCGTCGGAACTCTTCACGGGCGTGAATGTTCGACAGATGAACCTCGATGATGGGCAGCCGCACGGAAACCAGGGCATCGCGCAGGGCGATCGAGTAGTGGGTGAGTCCGCCAGGGTTGATGATGATGCCCTCGGCCCACTTTCGGTGTTCCTGGATGGTGTCGATGAGGACGCCTTCCGAGTTCGACTGCAGAATACGGACTTCGATGTTCAGCTCTTTGGCTGCACTCTGGATGTCCGCGTCGATCTCTTCGAGCGGCTTTTTGCCGTAAACGTCAGGCTCTCGAAATCCGGTGAGGTTCAGGTTCGGGCCATGCAGAATCAGGACGCGCAGTTCTTTTTCAGCCATGCGATTTATTCGGGCGTGCTCTCGCCAAGGTCGATGGCGCACTCGGGCAGGAGCTGCGGAATCCCGTCCACGATGGGAAAGGCTTTCTTGCAGCTTTTGCACACCAGCCTTCCGTCTTCCAGCGTCAGCGGCGGGCGGCTGTCCTCAAGCGGACAGGCCAATATCGCAAGAAACTTGGGATCGAAGGTTGCCTGCTCGGGTGCGTCAGGGTTCATGGGTTACTTCGCGATAAACGGCAAGGGTTTTCTCGGCGGTGTTGCGCCAGGAGAACTGCTTGACCCTGCTTAGGCCCAGCTGCCGCATCACGAGTAGCTTACCGGAATCATGCAAGAGGTCCGTGATTGCCTGCGTCCATGCGCCCGGATCGTAGCCGTTCATGACCTTGGCGGCGTTCCCGGCTGTTTCCGGCAAGGCGCCCCCGTTTCCGCAGATCACCGGGCATCCGCAGGAGAACGCTTCCATCAGCGGGAGCCCGAATCCTTCGTGCAGGCTGGGTGCGAGATAGAGATCGGCGGCGGAGTAAAGGGCGGACAGCTGGGCATCCGTGACGTAGCCGGTGGAAATCAGCCGGTCTGAGGTCTGTTCTTCTCCCCAGCCTGCTTTTCCGGTCACGACCAGCTTGTGAGGGATGTTGCTGGGGAGGGCAGACGCTGCTTCGATAGCGAGGTTGACGTTCTTGCGAGGCCATCGGGTGCCGACCGTCAGCAGGAACGGCCCGTCGATCTCCAGCTCCTCACGGACGATCCTTTGCGCCTCATCCCTGTCCATCGGCTGAATGCCTACTCCTGGCGCGAGCGGGGTCACGCGCAGATGGTCCTTCACGTCTGGGAAGAACTGAACGATCTCATTCTTGGAAGTTTCAGATACCGTAATGACCCGGCTGCTGCGACGCATGGAAGGCGGCACGAATCGTTGCAGGATGACGCGGTCGCGGGGCTGAAACCAGTCGGGGCCTATCATGAAGGAAACGTCGTGGACAGTCGTTACGCTGTGAGTTCCGGCAAGAGGGCTGACGTTGTACTGGGTGTGGATGACATTCGCTCCCAAACGCCGGGCTTTCAGCGGAAATCGGAAGAGGCTCCACCAGCGCGTGCGGCGCGAATTGACGGTCAGCCAATGAAATCTGGGGTCGTCGGGAATTCCTTCGGGGCGATCTTTGTTAGAGATAAGCAGAAAGCGGACGTCATCCGGAACTTGGGAAAAGCCATGAAGGAGCCCATTCCAATATGTCGAGTCGCCGGTCATATCGCCCCCGATCAGCCGTGCGTCGATGGCAAAAGTATTGGGCGTCATGGAGCAATCCTGGGAATGGCGCGATTCCTGCTACTATTGAGACACTAAGTTTCACCATACTGTTTCGCCTGGACCTAATTCAATGAAAAAACAGAAGCCACCTGTTGTACTCGCCTCGATTATGGTTGTTCTGGTCAGCGCTATCTTTGTGATGGTTTGGCCTCGAAAATCGACTCAGGAAGCGGAAGTAAAGCAGCTTGTCAACAATATGCCGGTCACGGGCCAGTCGCGTCCTTCGGCAACCAGCGAGCAGCTGAAGCAGCTTGCCAAGAAGGACGCCGAGCAGGTTGAAGTCAACATGGACCCGGCGGCTATGGATCGAACGCGACCCCGCAGACCGCTGAAGCCGACGATCTTCATCGACGAGCAGACCGTCAGCAAGCCGACTCCGAACGAGTCCTCGCTCGAGTCGCAGTGGTACCGCGACCACTCGAAGAGCTCGGGCAAGTAGCCTCAGACGGTACACTGGCAAGCCTTGAGTACGCCGTACGTCGCCGTGGTTATCCCGGCCTATGACGAAGAAGAGCGCATTCAGCGAACGCTCGAACGCCTTCACGAGTATTTTTCCGAGCAGGATTACTCGTGGAGCGTGACCGTTGTCAGCGACGGCAGCAAAGATCGGACGGAGGAGATTGTCCAGGCCTTCTCCAAGGATCACCCCAATTTCCACCTGCTGGCCTATAAGCCCAACAAGGGTAAGGGTCACGCTGTGCGGCACGGCATGCTGAATGTGGATGGCGAGCTGTTGCTCATCAACGACGCCGACCTGGCGACCCCCATCGAGGAGATCGAGAAGCTGCTTCCTTCCATTCGGGAAGGCAAGGACATTGCGATCGGCAGTCGTCCGCTTAAGGAAAGCAACCTGGAGATTCGGCAGCCTATTCACCGAGAGATGCTTGGGCGAATGTTCAATTTTGCCGTTCAAACTTTAGCGATTCGGGGAATCAAGGACACTCAATGTGGCTTCAAGGTCTTCAAGAAACCCGTGGCGATGGATGTTTTCAAGCGCTGCAAGTTCGACGGCTTCAGCTATGATTTTGAGGCTTTGCTGATCGCGCGCGAGCTTGGCTACTCCATCGCTGAGATTCCAATCCGGTGGCGGCATCAGGACGGCTCCAAGGTGAACCCTGTTCGCGACGGCATACGCATGCTGCGGGATTTGGTAAAACTCCGCCTGAAGGGCAAGAAAGGGCGGTTGCGAGAGCGTGAATCCTGAAGAATACGGACGCATGTACGACTTGGAGGACCACTATTGGTGGTTCGTCGGGCGTCGCAACCTTGCTTTCCGACTGTTGCGCCGAGAATTCCCCAACCCATCCGTAAAGCCAAAGGTGCTCGACCTTGGCTGCGGCACGGGAGTGATCATGGGAGAACTTGCCGAGTGGACCGAGCCGGTCGGCTTGGATATGAGCAATCTCGCGCTTCAATTCTGCCAAAAACGCGGGCTTGAGCAGTTGGCGCAGGCACGAGGGGAGTGGCTTCCGCTCCAGAGCAATACCTTTGACGCGATCATCGCGCTGGACATCTTTGAGCACATCGACGACCATGTTGCTGCCTTTCGCGAAGCTTATCGAGTGTTGAAGCCGGGTGGCGTTTTGGTGATGAGCGTCCCTGCGTTTATGAGCCTGTGGGGTCCCCACGATATTGCGCTGATGCATTTTCGTCGCTACCGCCGCCGCGATCTTCGGGAGGCGTTGGAGGCGGGCGGCTTTAGGCAGATGCGGATCAGCTATTCGGTGTTCTTCCTGTTTCCGGTCGTGGTGGTCTTGCGCATCTTTGAGAAGCGGAAGAAGGGACCGGCAAAGGCGTCGCTGGTTGATGTGCCGCCGTGGTTCAACAAGTTGCTGATCGGCTTGCAGAGGGTTGAGGCTTGGCTGATCGAAAGAGTGCGTCTGCCGTGGGGATCCAGCCTTATTGCAGTAGCGAGAAAGGGCGATGAGGGAAAATAAGTAAAGCTTCCCTTCCCCCTGCGAAGCGAGGGGGAAGGGACTGTGAGCAGAGCGAACTGAGGGATGGGGGTTTGGTGATTGACCCCTACCCCTTGATCCCCTCCCCCCTCGCTACGCCGAGGGAAGGGAATCTCTAAATCGCGATGCCCTCTGTGATAAGCAATGATTACTGTCGGATGTGTGCCGTATCTGAACGCCAAGCCTCTGGTTTGGTCTTTCAAGCATGCCGGGGAGAAATCGCCCGTGAAAGTTCTGTTCGACGTTCCTTCAGCGCTTCCCAAGATGCTTGACAGGGGAGAAGCGGCAGCAATCCTGGTGTCTTCTATCGAATCTCTGCGAATGCCGGGAGCACGCATCGCCGATGGCGTTTCTATCTCCAGCTATTCGGACGTGATGTCCGTGCGACTTTTCAGCAAGGCTGAGCCGAAAGAGATCAAGCGGCTTGCACTGGATCAGAGCTCGATGACCAGCAACGCCTTGGCCCAAATCATCCTTGCCGAAAACTATGGCGTGAAGCCGGAATGCCAGCCGATGCCCCCCGACCTTTCGGTGATGCTGGCAGACTGCGACGCAGGCATTCTGATCGGCGATAACGGAATGCGACAGTCTGCGGGCGACTATCATGTGCTGGACCTTGGAGCCGAATGGCGTGCATTGACCGGGCTGCCGTTTGTGTGGGCGGTGTGGCTGGGCCGGGATAGGATGACGTCCGAGCTGAGCGGCTACCTTTTCGAAGCCATGCAGGAGGGGCTGATCCATATCAAAGAGGTTGTCCCGGAGGCGGCGGATGAGACGGGCTTTCCGCTTGAAATTGCGGAGCATTACCTCACCAATGTGATGGATTTTGAACTGGGCGAGGATCACCTTTCGGGGTTAGATGCGTATCGACAGCTTTTGCTGAAGCATGGGCTGTTGGAGACTGCGGCGTTGCCGGAAGTCGTCAGCGCGGAGTGGTCAGCGCGGGCTTAGTCGCGGCTTGCGCGGGGAAGAAGACTTCCTTGCCGAGCGTGAACATCCCCAATACCAAGACCATCACCCCGAAGACGGGGCGCAAGGAGCGAGCATCCATCTTCTTTGCCAGGATCGATCCGAAAATCATCCCCAGTATCGCAACCCCGGCGACTGGGATGAGAATGTTCCAGTCCAACGCTTTGCCGGCGACTGCCTGACCCGCTAACCCCACACTGGAGTTCACGGCGATGATGAGCAGACTTGTGCCGACCGCTTGCTTCATCGGCAAGCCCGCCATCAGTACGAGTGCGGGGATGATGAGGAATCCTCCTCCAGCTCCGACGAGACCCGTGATGACTCCTACAAACAGCCCCCGCAGACCCAGTTTGACTGGCTCAAACGGCGGCGCATCTTTGCTTTCGGCGAACCCTTTGGGTCGCAGGAATGCGTATGCTGACCCCAGCATGAGAATCGCGAACAAACCCATGAGCAGGGTGTCGCGGGACACGGGGCCGAGCTTCTCGGGAATGGCAGGCACGATCAGCGACCGGGTGAGATAGACGCTGACGAGGGAGGGGATGCCAAAAGCCGCGGCGATCCGAAGGTCGACGAGGCGTTGGCGGAAGTAGGCGATGCTCCCCGATGCGGCGGTAAGCCCGACCACGAATAAAGAATCCCCTGTGGCTTGGGTGGGGGCGATGCCGAACAGATAGACGAGAACCGGGACGGTCAGAATGGATCCGCCCGCGCCAATGAGGCCAAGGCTGAGACCGATCAAGAGAGAGGCTGCGTATCCAAGAATGACCATATGGCGAACTCTTGGCGGTTAAGAGTCGCAGGTCATCAAGAAGGGTTCAGTGCGTGGGCCGTGCGGTCTACACCTCGCCATAACGGGCATCGTTTTCGAACATCCAGAAAAGGTAGTCGGTATCGACATGCTCTCCGCCAAGGTCGTCAACGATCATAGCGATTTGTCCGCGATGATAGAATGCGTGGCCGAGGAGCTGAGCGATCTGCCCTTCAATACTCCAATGCATAGGCACACCGTCGGCACGAATGTAGTCGAAATCGTGAGAAAGATCTTGCTCGGAGAGCGATTTTAGATAGTTAGCCCATGCCTTTTCGATGGCGGCAAAGCGGGCATCCAAGCTGTCCAGCGATGTTCCAGCGGGGAACCATTCGGTTTGGCGGTTGCCGCCAGCTGTCATGCGATCAAGCCAGTTTTCTCGGCATGCGGCGAGATGTGCGGCAAGGTCGACAGCGCGCTGATAGCGAGGGTCTTTCTGTGCCTCAGTGGGCACAGATCGGAGCATCGTCAGCAGCTTGGCGTTGCAATCCTGCTCATGCTGATACCAATGCCGATATCGACTTATGACAGACATACGTCTATTATAATCGAGTTAGGCAACTTCCAGCGCGCAGTCGATCTTTTCGCGGACCATGCTTCGGGCGCGGTGCAGACGGGATTTGAGCGCAGCAACTGTCAGCCCAAGCTCTTCGGCGGCTTCTTCGGCAGACTTGCCTTCGATGTCCCTGAGTATGTAAACGTCGCGATACATTTCCGGGAGGCCGTCGAGGGCGCGATGGATGCAGTCCTTCATTTCACCTTCCATTGCCGCTTCTTCTGGGGTGACATCGGACGCGGCGGGCTGAAAGCCTTCCTCTTCCAGAACCGCCATGCTTAGGAAGGGGCGCAAAGATTCGCGCTTCTTCAGCCGACCGCAGGTGCGCCGCCCGATCTGCGCAAGCCAAGCTTGAAAGGCAGATTCGTCCTTAAGCTGGTCTTTGAACTTATAGGCGCTGACAAGCGATTCCACGAGGACGTCTTCGGCGTCCTCGTGATTTCCACACATTCGGAAAAGCTGTCGGTAGACGGCATCCTTGTGCCGCGCGGCAAGCTTGTCAAAGTCCATTGACAAAGAGTTTATTCTCTTATGCTCTATGAAGTGTGGATCGGCTTAGAGGACGTGTTTGGCTTTGCCTTGTTCCAGGGCATAGCTCCGAAAAGGAAGGCCATGCCGCAGATGTTGGTGAGGCCAGCAAACGTGAGGCCAGCGCCGACGAACATGGCCAGATAGATCCAGCCTGCATTCACAAAGAGCGAGAGCAAGGTGCCCGTGAGCACCAGCATTCCAGCGGCAAGTCGCACCTGCCGCTCGATGGACCACCGATTCGTGACAGAGCTCACGGTCGGCAAACCTTCGGACATCCAGGCCGAAGTGCCGCCATCGAGCACATAAAGATCCTCTCGGCTTTCCTTCAGGTTTTCGTAGCACATGCCTGCGCGCTTTCCGCTTTGGCAGACGATGACGATGGGATCGGAGGTGTGCAGGTCGTCGAGACGCGTATCGACCTGTTCGAGCGGCATGTTGATGGTGCCGGGGATGTGGCCGGAGGCGTATTCGCCTGCCGAGCGGACATCGACCAGTTGCAGGCGTTCGCCCTGCGATAGTTTGCTTTTCAGCTCCGAGGGTTTGATGGTTCGGATCATTCTTCGTTCACCTGTGAAGAGAGAGGCGCGAGATTTTCAGAAGGATTCAGAGTCCCAAAATGTGGCGATCCCGGCTGGACCTTGGGGCATGCCGGCCGGTCAGAGGGGTTGGGTAGAATCTGACTCCTCGTGGGGATGTAGCTCAGCTGGGAGAGCGCTGCAATCGCACTGCAGAGGTCGTGAGTTCGAATCTCATCATCTCCACCAGATTCAAATGAACCTAAAGTGGTTCCTAAGATCGGTTCCTAAACGAGGAGCCGATGGGAGACTGTAGGAGCCGCAGGCCATTTACAACCACAAGCAAACTCGCCCCCATGTCGGCAAAGACCGCCATCCAGAGGGTCGCGATCCCCAAGAAGGCGAGCACGAAGAAAAGCACCTTTACACCAATCGCGAATGCGATGTTTTGCTTCAATACGGTGGAAGCTCGGCGGCTCAGTCGGATGAACTCGGGGATTTTGCGCAGGTCATCTTGCATCAGCGCGACGTCGGCAGTCTCTATCGCCGTGTCCGTTCCGGCTGCGCCCATCGCGAAGCCGACGTCTGCCTGAGCTAATGCGGGGGCGTCGTTGATGCCGTCACCCACCATGCCCACGTGTTCTTCGTCAGCGGTTAGCTCGGTGATGATCTTTCGCTTGTCTTCAGGAAGTAGGTCTCCGCGAGCGTCGTCAATGCCTACTTGGGCAGCAATGGCATTTGCGGTTCGAGCATTGTCACCAGTGAGCATGAGAGTTCTCACTCCAAGGTCGTGCAGCTCCTTAACTGCCTGAATGCTCGTTTCGCGGACGGTATCGGCAACCGCGATGACCCCGAGCGCCCGATCAGCGTTGCCGAGAATGACGACGGTCTTCCCCTGCTCTTCGAGGTCTTCGAGAACTGCCTCGACCTCGGCGCGGCAGTAGTCCTCCTCGTGAGCAAGCCGATGGTTTCCAAGGAAGTATTGCTGCCCATCAACGACTCCGCTCACCCCGCGCCCCGTAATGGACTCGAACTCTTGGACAGAAGCTCTTTCGCCTTTGTAGGCATCGACAATGGCGGTAGCTACGGGATGCTCCGACGGGGCGTCGAGGCTAGCCGCCAATCGAAGCAGTTCCACTTCTTCAATGGAATCGAACGGTATAACATCGGTCACCTTTGGCAAGCCATGGGTCAAGGTGCCGGTTTTGTCAAGAGCAATTCGCGAGAGCCTCCGACCCTCTTCGATGTAAACGCCCCCCTTAATCAAAATTCCTCGTCTTGCTGCTGAGGCCAAAGCGCTGACGACAGTGACCGGAGTCGAGATGACCAGCGCACATGGGCACGCGATCACCAAGAGCACCAATGCTTTGTAGAGCCAATCCGAGTAAGGTTGGGCCAAAAGCAAGGGTGGCACGACCGTAATGAGGATTGCCAATACGACGACGAGCGGCGTGTAGTACCGAGCGAACTGGTCGACGAAACGCTGCGTGGGCGCCTTCTGACTCTGCGCTTGCTGCACGGCTCGAATGATCCGTGCCAATGTCGTTTGCCCCGTGTTAGCCGTAACTTCAAAATCGAAGCTGCCTTTCTCGTTGATCGTCCCGGCGAAGACCTGATCTCCAGCCGCTTTAGCAACCGGGATGCTTTCTCCGGTAATAGGGGCCTGGTTTACACTGGAGGAACCTTTCTTTACGAGGCCATCTAGCGCGATGCGTTCTCCTGGCCGAACTCTCACGAGTTGCCCGAGAGCGACGCTGGAAGCTTCGATTTCGACCCATTCGTTTCCGACCAATGCAAGTGCACGCTCGGGGGATAATTCCATGAGTGAGCGAATCGCGTGACGCGCTCGATCGAGCGAGAATGCTTCAATCATTTCAGCGACCCCAAAGAGGAAGGTGACCATAGCGGCTTCGGGCCACTGCCCGATGAAGGCCGCCCCGATGATCGCAATCGTCATCAAGAAATTTATGTTGAGCGTGAGGGTCCGCAGGGAGACGATCCCCTTTCGAATCGTCTCCTTGCCGCCCAGCGCAATCGAACCAAGTGCTAGAGCAATCACCGGCCATGACCGTTCTGTGCCCATAGTCCACGCGATGACTTCGGCGGCCACCGCGAGGACTCCAGAAGCTCCCATGAGCCATCGATCGAGAATCGGAACAGCCGGTCCGTGCCCCGCCGATTCGGGCTCGTCTTCACTTACGAGCTTTGGATCCATTCCTACCGATTCGAGGGCTTGCTGGATGGTGCTTTCGTCGGGATGATCGTGGATCACCGTCAGCTTGCGGCTCATCAAGTCGAATTCCAGCCGCTCGATCCCGTTCATCCCGTTCAAACGGTTCCGAATGATGCCTTCCTCCGTAGGGCAATCCATCTTTCCGATCCGGAAGACCGTCTTCATAGCTCCTCCGGAAGCTCGTTGTCACGCTCGAACCATGTGTAAAGAACCGGAAGGACGAGAAGGGTTAGCAACGTGGCAGAAGCGATTCCGCCAATAACTACCGTTGCCAAGGGCCTTTGGACTTCTGCTCCTATGCCTGTGTTCAGTGCCATGGGAATGAACCCCAGGGCGGCGACGAGAGCGGTCATCAGCACCGGACGAAGACGCTGCTGGGCACCTTCGCTAACGGCGTCCTTAACCAAGAGCTTGCCTTCTTGTCGCAATCGGTTGATCGCAGAGACCATCACAACACCATTCAGGACCGCAACTCCGGACAAGGCTATGAAGCCTACGCCGGCCGAGATGCTGAAGGGCAACCCTCTGATCCATAGGGCAAGAACACCGCCCGTCACCGCCAGTGGAACGCCGGTGAAGATCAGCAACGCCTGCTTGATCGAGCCGAAAGTCATGAAGAGTAGGGTGAAGATCAAGGCAAGCGCCAGAGGCACCACAATCATCAATCGTGCGCTTGCATGCTGCAGGTTCTCGAACTGACCGCCCCACGTAATGTAATAGCCTTCGTCGAGCTTTACCTTCTCGTCAATGGCCTTCTGGGCATTCGCGACGAAGCCAGCAAGGTCGGTTCCACGGACGTTGAGCTGAACGACGACGCGCCGCTTGCCCGATTCCCGGCTGATTTGGGCGGGTGCAGGTTGATTGTCGATATGCGCCAGACTCGATAGAGGGACCGATTCGCCGTTGGCCAGCTTCACGGGCAAACTCGCGATGGCATCAGCGTCGTTTCGTACTTCGGCAGGCAAACGAACGATCAGCTCATACCGCTTGTCCCCTTCACGAATCTGCCCAATCTCTTCGCCTCCTAAGGCTGAGCTGATTAACTCTTGGACTTCGCTAATCGAAACTCCGAACCGCCCTATGGCTTCGCGGTCGATGTCGATTTGGAGAACGGGGATGGGCTCAACCTGCTCGACTTCGACGTCCGCTGCGCCCGGGATTTCTGCAACAACCGCCCGAATCTCCTCAGCCTTCTGACGGAGCACCTCCAAGTCTTCTCCAAACACCTTGATTCCGATGTCGGCCTTGACCCCGGAAACCAATTCGGAGAAGCGCATTTCGATGGGCTGCGAGAAGTTGTAGCCTTGGCCTGGGACTTCGTTGAGCTTTTCTTCGATCTCCTCGCGGATCTTTTCCTTAGTCATTCCCGCACGCCACTGATCCCTCTCTTTGAGCATGATGAAGCTGTCGGTAAGGCTAAGCGGCATTGGATCGGTAGCGACTTCAGGCGTGCCGCTCCGGGAGAACATCGTGATCACCTCCGGAACTTCCAGCACCTTCTTCTCGGCTGCGGTTACCAGCCGGATGGTTTCCTCTGCGTTGACGGTCCGGATACGAATCGGCTGCACAACGAGGTCGCCTTCATCCAAGGTTGGAATGAACTCAGCGCCCAGCGTAGTGAAGACCCAGCCCGCTAGCCCCAGCAGAACGAGAGCCCCCGCGACAACGATTGCCTTTGCGCGCAGCGCGAAGGTCAATGCGGGTTTGTACATACGGCTGAAGAATCCCATGATCGGGTTCTTGCCCTCGCGCGTGTCGCCTGACAAGAACAGGCTGGCCAAAGCCGGAACCAATGTGAGGGTTAAGATCAACGCGCCAAGTAGCGCGAACACGACCGTAAAGGCCATCGGCTTGAACATCTTGCCTTCGGTTCCTTCCAGCGCCAAGATCGGCAAATAAACGACCGTGATAATGGAAACCGCGAAGGCCGTTGGCTTGGCCACTTCCTTCGAGGACTCCCAGACCACGTGCCGCACATCATGACGGTTTAGCGTCTTACCGGCATGCTCGCGGGCTTCCGCAACCCTGCGGACGGCATTCTCGATCATGACGACCGCGCCGTCGACGATCAAACCAAAGTCGATCGCACCGAGGCTCATGAGGTTCCCAGAGATGCCCCACTGGTTCATCATGCCGATGGCAAAGAGCATCGACAATGGGATTGCCAAAGCGACGATTACTGCGCCGCGCCAGTTTCCAAGCAACAGAAGAAGGACGACGATGACGAGGATGCCGCCTTCCAGCAGGCTCTTCTCAACCGTGCCTACCGTCTTGTTGACCAAGTTGGCGCGGTTGTAGACCGTCGTCAGCTTGACATCCTCGGGAAGCTGCGCCTTGATCTCCTCGATTTTGGCGTCCACTGCCTGGGCGACCGTTCGTCCGTTGGCCCCCTTGAGCATCATCGCGATGGCGAGAAGGGCTTCGTGGCCATCCTTCGTGCTCAGTCCGGTCACGACCGGTGTCCCTGTCGTGACTTCGGCCACGTCGCGCACGAGCACAGGCGTGCCGTCTTCGCTTGAGACGGGAATGGTTTCGATTTCCTCTGGTGTGGAAGCCATGCCCACCGATCGGATGAGCGTTCTCTCCCCTCCAGAGTCGAGAACTCCTCCTCCCGCGTTCTGGTTATTGTTCTGCAGGGCTTCGATCAGGTCGTGGATGCCGAGTCCGCGCGCTTGCAGCCGAGCCATGTCGGCGACCACTTGATATTGCTTAACGTTACCGTCAGCAACATTGACTTCGGCGACTCCGGCGACCGAGCGAAGCTGGGGCGCGATCTGCCAATCCATGATCGTCCTCAGGTCGGTGATCGAGCGCTTGTCGCTTTCGACCGAGAACATGTAGATGTCGCCGAGCCCGGTGGAAACCGGCCCCATTTGTGGCGCATCGATATTCGCCGGTAACTCAGCGCCAACTCTGCTCAACCGTTCGTTGACAAGTTGACGTGCGAAGAAGATGTCCACGTTGTCGTGGAATGTCACCGTGACTTGGGACAGACCGTATTGGCTGAGCGACCTGGTGTTCATCACGCCGGGAAGGCCGGCCATCGCCGTTTCGATGGGAAACGTCACCAGCCGCTCCACTTCCTCGGGTCCCATGCCCCCGGTTTGCGTGTTGATCTGCACCTGATTCGTGGTGATGTCAGGGACCGCGTCGAGATTGAGCTTGGTCCATGAGAGAATTCCCCAAAGGACAAGTCCGATGGTTCCGGCAAAAACCAGGAGTCGCTGAGTCAGGCTGAAATGGAGGAGTCTATCCAACATGGCTTGAAACCTCCGGCAAGTCACGAGTCGCTTCCCCTTCGGGCGAGGTCGGTTTGCATCCGCACTCAGCGCTCAATAGAGGAGCCAGCATGAGCCAGCGAAGTACACGTATGACTCGTCTCATCTTGCCACAATCCTGTATGTCTGGAAGCTGGACGTCATGGGCGGTTCTTGCCCGGCAGCTTTAGCCGCCTTTATATCGTCGAAACCTCGCTGATGGCCTTCCGCAAACTCAGAAGAACCGACCCACGCTCGGAAGCCACTCTCGTCCTCCCATTGGCTGATGATAAGATAGGCTTCGCCCTCTCGATCCGGGCGGAGAACAAACATCTCCACAAACCCTGGAACTCGGTCGATCGCATGGGCGCGCGTCGCGAAAAGCTCTTCAAATCGAAGTGCGTAGTCGTTCCGAACACTAATGTAGTTGATGGCCACGAATTGTGCGGGGCCGCACGGGGACGCGCAGCCACATTGAGTTTTTGCTTTGTGATCCATTAGTCTTCATGCCCCTTGAGTTCACCCTTCACCTTCTCGCTTTTGAGCACGAAGGCGCCCTTGCTGACTACTCGATCGCCGATGGCGACGCCTTCCAGAACTTCCACAAACTCTCCTTGAACACGCCCCAGCGTGACAGTCCGCTCCTCGAACTTCCCACCATCTTCGGCGATGTACAGCTTTCGCTTGTCGCCATCTTCGATGATCGCGGAGCGTGGAACGACGACGGCCTGTGTGCTTGCGCCGACTCCCAACCGGACCGTTGCAGACATTCCGCTGCGTAACTGCGAGCCGGAGTTGTCAACGAGTATCTGGACGGGCATGGATCTCGTCTTCGGGTCGAGGCGGCTGCCTACCGACTGGACAACCCCACTGAAGATCCTGCCAGGATAAGCGCTGACGCTGACTTGGGCGACTGTGCCGGCTCTGGCCGCTCCGATCTGCTTGTCGGAGACTTGCGCCACCACCCAAACAGTTGCCAGGTTCTCAATCTCTCCTAGCTCTGTCGACCTTTCAACGGCTTGCCCCATCGTGGCTTCAAGGTCGACGACTACGCCACTTATGGGAGCCTTAACGACCACGGAACCGCCCGATGCGCTCCCCGATCCCGCGAGGGCTGAGTACCCGGCGCGGGCTGCTTCAACGCCTTTCATGGCCGCGACAACGGCCGAGTTGGCGGACACCAAGCGAATGTGCGCTTGCTGGACTTCGAGGTTTGCGGAACGCACCTCTGCTTCTGCGGCTTGGATTTCCCGCGAATTCGATAGACCTTGCTCGGCGATCTTTCGCTCTCGCTCATACGTCGCTTTAGCGAGTTCGATCCGTCTCTCCGCGTTTCGCTGCCGTATCTTGTCTGTGGCTACCTCCAGCCTTGCTTGCTCCAGCTCGGTACGGGAGATGAGCTCTTGCTTATAAAGCCGCTCCGCACGTTCCAACTGCGCTTCGTGGACGGTCTGGTCCTGCTTACCTCGCTCCAACTCCGCTTCCGCGTCGGCCAGGTCCTTTTGGGCGGCCTGGAGAGCGGGCTGGCTAAATGCACCGGTTTTGGCGAAGGCTTGTTGCCGAGCCAATTGCTGCTTGGCAGTGCGCAGTTTTGCGTTTGCCAAATTGATCTCGGCGGCTGCTTCCTTTACCGCGGCCTGGGCAGTAACGACTCCTCGCTGGGCTTCGATGATCAGCGCTGAAGCTTGCGCCAGTTCTCCTGATCGCAATGTCGCGATGGGTTGCCCAGCTCGAACTCGGTCACCCGCTTTGACATGGAGTCGAACAACTTGCCCGCCAACAGGCGGAGTAACGATCGCACGTCCCTGTGAGGAAGTGGTCACCGTTCCCGGAACCTTGAGTTCTTGCTGAAGCAGCCTCTGTTCGACCGGCTGGGTCTCAATTCCCGCGATCTTGATAGCCTCAGCAGTTAACTGGATGTCTTCGGAGTGACCTGCTTCCTCCTTCGTTGCCCCTGATTCGCCCTCGATGTGTCCAGTTTCTTCGTGGCCATGCTCATCCTTCGCAGCCGTCGCTCCTCCGTCCTTCGCACACCCGCCCAATGCAACAGCGAGACCGGCAAGTATCCAAATCAAGTGGATTCGTTTCATGGGTTCACCTCCAGAATTTGGCCGGAAGCTCGGACAAGTCTTGCCTGTGCTTCGGCAAGGCGAGTTCGTGCTTCGACGTAGGCTTGCTCAAGATCTCGGAGCACTCGGGTCGCGTCCAGGACTTCGATCAGGGTTGTCGCTTGTTCCGTGAGACCGGGGCGAAGGCGATTCACCAGTTCCTTGGCGCGTGCCACTAGTGCCTCGTATTTGCCTACTTGGTCTCTCGCGGACGCAACTTCAATCTGCGCCGCCTTTACTTCGCCCTCGGCCAACTTGGATGCGTCAGTAAACGCCTTGCGGGCGGCTTCGGCCTTGATTCCAGCAGCTCTCGTTTCAGCAGCGACTCGGCCGTGATCGAAGAGCGGGATTGACAGCTGAAGTCGGAGTCCATACCGATCGTCTCGCTCTTGCCAGGGCGTTCTCCTGCCTTGAAGCTCCAGTTCGGGCCTGCCGCTCGCTCGTGAGATGGCAATTTCGGCCTCAGCTAACTGGGTTTGGGCCTCAAGTAGCAACAATTCAGGGCGCTGCCGCTTCAGGGCTTCTGCGTCGGTTGCAACGGGCACTAGCTCTGGAAAGGCACCTTGAAACTCGCGCAATTCAGACAGTCCGGTAACAGACTCAAGCTTGCGAAGCGCTGCATTCTGTTCGGACTGACGCTGCTCGGCGCGAAGCTTTGCTTGCTCAAGGTCGAGGCCGACTTGCGTGAGGTGGAATCCAGGCGCAATTCCACCTTCGACTCGAAGCCGCGTCGCTTCGTATAGCTGCTCGTAAACGGCCTGAACGGCCTTTGCGCTCTTTGCCAACTCTGCAGCGGCGACGGCGGACAGATACGCCTCTAGCACCTCCGTCTGAACGTCGAGCGACACTTGACGAAAGCTGGCTTCAGCTTCCGCGACTAGAGCGCGGCCCGATCGACGGTAGGCGTTTGTTCGGCCAAACAAATCGATCGGTTGAGACAAGACGAGGTCATCATCAGACCCCCCTGTTTCGGGATCAGTCGTGTATCCGACGAGGAGACGCGTGACAGGAAAGGCTCCTAGGGCGCGGCTGGTCAACTTGGCTTGACTCAGTCGCAGACTGGCCGCTTGAAGCACGGGACGATTAGCTCGGGCTGAACGAAGAACGTCGTCAAGCCCGATCTGCTGGGCATGCGCTGAAATGGCGAGGCCAGCGAGACAGAATATGGGTAGGGTTCTCAAGAAATCTCCAACTGAGGTTACGGTCATGGCTCCGCGCAACGCGGAGCGAACAACTAGCTCAGTTGGAAAGGCGGAGCGCGTGAAGAAGTGGATGAGGGCGGCGCATTGGGAAAGCCCAGCTCAATGTGCGCAAAAACGACCTTGCAGACGATGTACCGAACGACCGACAAGCAAATCGCTTCCGGAAGGATTGCGAAAACGAGTTGGAACTGCTGAGACGGGACTGCCGCTTGTTTCTCTTTCGAATCCGTGCAAGAAGTCAGAGTGCAACATTCATGGCAATCTAGTGATCCACTGACCGAGATCGTTCGCTCTGACTGATTCTCCGATTTGCCGTCTAAGCATGGTCCGCGCGGACACGTGGGGCACTCCCTACCGTCGGGCAGCACCCAAGCGCCCGAGCAAGCATGAGCTTGTCCAAGCAGGAGCAACCATATGAGGATTAAAGAGCGGCCCAAAGGCACAACATATTATAGCGAAATTGCGGTGGGACATTGAGTCCCTCTAACGGAGCCCTCAGCGGCTGAGGAACGCGACCTCTGCAAACCGCAACTGCAGAGGTCATTTAGGTTCAAAAATGGCGTGTTTTGTCCAAACTTGCGCTATTTGCGAGCATCGCACTGCAGAGGTCGTGGGTTCGAATCCCATCATCTCCACCAGATTCAATTGAACCTAAATGGTTCCTAAGATTGGTTCCTAAACCAGAGGTAGACTGTAGGAACCATGGCCAAAGCTATTTCGGGCGAAGGCTCCATCCGCAAGCGACTCAGCGGCAAACTCGCTGGCAAGTGGCGGGTCCAGTGGTCATACGACGATCCGATGTCCAACGACCTGACGACGGTGGATCGTACTTTCCCGACCCAGGCCGAAGCAGCCAGGTTCCTAAAGGAACTTAAGGCTCGTGTTCACACCGGCCAGAAGATTGAGGAGTCGAACACCAAGAAGGCGCTGACGCTCAATGCGTGGTTCGACGATCTCGCCGGGACTTCAGAGAGTGGCTATGCGGGTCGCTGGAGCGAAGACGGAATGAAGCTCCAGACAATCGCGGCCAAAGTCAGCCGCTACAACTCGAACGTGCGCCGCTCTGAACTTGGCTCACTTCCCGTGCAGCTCATTGATGTAGATCGCGCCCGTGCGTTCTTCCGAGCGATGAAGGAAGCTGGCAAGAGCAAGGCGACAATGAAGGACGTTCAGGCGGTGCTGGTCAAGGTGATGAACGACGCGATCGACACCTACGAGAAGTTCCCCAACCTCCGGAACGCCTTCTCAAAGGTGAAGCTTGAGACTCCTGAAGCCCGCGAAGCTATTGTGGTGACACCTGAAAACGCGATGAAGGCCATCCGGAAGTTGGAGGCTCCCGCCGATCGCGCCTTTCTTGGTTTGTACTTCCTTGCGGGACTTAGGCTGAGCGAGCAAATGGCCCTCACTGCCGAGCAGGTCGACTTTGCTCAAGGAGTGATTGTCATTGATCGTGCGGTCAAACTTGGACCGACCGGTCGCCAGGAAGTCGGGCTCCCGAAGGGCGACAAGACGAGGCTGGTTGCCTTGTGCCCCACACTGGCTGATCTATTGAAGCCAGTGGTTAGTGACAGTGACGGCTACTTTTTTTCTGCCGAATCGGCCGACAAGCCGAAAATGAAGAAGGTCGTGTACTCGACATGGAAGCGCATCCTCAAAGAGTCCGGGTTGCCAGACGAGCTTGAACTTCGCGACTGTCGCCTGTCGCACAATTCCTGGATCGAGAAATTCTGCCCAAAAGTCAGCCTCTCGACGAGGCTCGAACACATGGGGCACAGCGTCAACCGGAACAACTCGGAACACAAAGGGTTGACCGTGAATGTCCGCAACTACACTCGCTTTCTGAGCGGTGGCTTGGACATCCTGAGGAAGGAACTTGAGCGGGTTGTGAAGGCAGCCGAGCGTAAAGCATCGCGACATTAACTTCCAGTCCAACCTTGCTCAAGCTCTCTTTCCCGCAAGTACGCTTCGAGTTGACGCCGCGTGATCATTGTCGTGCCCTCGTCCTTGATGTGCCCGAGCCGCTTCGAACGAAGTAGGCGCTTCAACTTGGACTCACTAATGCTCAGAACTGCCGCCGCTTCGGGAATCCGAAACGCCAGCTTCTCACCGCGCCAATCTTCTGAGCGATTGAGTCTCATCGACTGCCCACCCCGCCGTTATCAGGGCTTTGTGGTCCCGTGTATCAAAGCAACCTCGCACGGATGTAGCGTCGAGTGATCGTCGGGACGTTGACGACTTCCTGGCCCATCGGAAAGCCAAAGAAGGTCTTCTGAACGAGCTGATGGCGATCAACACTCTCCATCGTCTCAACTTCGAATCCACGGTAGCCCATGTCGCCAAGGATGATGAGCGCCCCTATCTCGGGTGATTGTTGGGCGATCCTTTGGACGACCTGCATCGCTTCTCTTGCCTTGACGACAGCGAGCGAACGGTCGCCGTAGGACTCGGCTTCCTCGCTCTGATTCAGGAGACTCTGGGCTCGCTCCAGCTGTTGTCGGAGCGAGTTCGGGACAGTGACGAGAGGTTGTTGGTCGGTTCTTTGGGGAAGCATGTTGTTTAACTCCAAGGTGTGATCGGGGTCGCACCAACCTCGTCGAAGGTTTGAACAAGAAGCTCAAACCCTGCGTCGGAGGGCTGAAGGCGACGAAGATGACGAGAGCGCAAGGGGCCGGTTGTGACCACCAGGACGCGAAATTGACTAAATCCGTACAGCGACTGGCACTGGCCAGAACGGGCAAGGGCCTGATAGGCTGTCAGCTTTTCTTTGAAGCGGGGTGCGGAGGCATGTCCCATATCGACCTCGACAAAGATGGGCAAGCTTGCCATGAGCAGTCCGTCTGGTCGGAGTTCGTGTTCCTTGGAGCCCTGGATCTTTCGCCAGAGCTGTTGCTCGAATCTCCAAGCTGCGCTCGACTTGCGCTGCAAAGCGATCCGAACGTTTGTGACCGACAGAGCATGCTGCACAAAGCGAGGCGAGGAAGTACGGCCTTCGATGAGCGGCGAAATTCGTTCACCTACCACCTCTGCTGCTCGCTTTGACGCTATGTATAGGCTCTGACCAAAGAACGGTGTCTCCAAGCGGCGAAGGAGTTCAAGCCGCTTTAACTCTCTCAAGCGGGTGTTCGCCCGAGTGATCGAGTTGAAGTAACCGAGCTCAAGGAATTGGTCCCTGCAGAGAACATGGCTCAAAGCCAATTCCCTGAGGAGCTTGATGTCTCGTTTGGTCACCCTCACAGCGTCACCTCAATGAAATCAGTGTTGGCTGCAAGGCGTTGAAGGAGTTCTCCTGCCTCGAACGAACCAACGCGGGCCACGGTTGGCCTGCGGGACGTGTATGTCATGAAGACGACATCCGGGCGACCGCCGCTAAACCGCAGTGCCGCTTCGTAATCCCATCCATCCGGGGCCTGGTGATCGTCCCAGGCCATACGGGCAACGGGCTTGAATCCGCAACGTCCATATACCGCAGGCAGAAACGTATCGAACGCGTTTAGGAAGATGCCGCCAAGCATGACGGCAAGTTCCATCATTGTGCGCGTTGCGTGACGCTTGCGACGATCCTTGTGACAGAACACCGAAACGACTTCTTGCCCGTTCAGTGCGAATCCAGCCATACCGTCGGCGTCTGAGAACAGGCGCATAGTGGTGTATTCCGAATCCCTGTACAGATGGAGACAGGCGCCCAGCGCACCGTGTGAGGCGCGAGCGTCAACAACCATGGAGCGGAATCGCTCCGCGTGTCTCAAACCCGAGGGAAGTTCGAAGAGGGAGAAGGACTGGATCCCTTCCAGAGCCAGTCGGCGGCTTAGGGCCGGACTCGGCTGATACTCGCGCTCCGCCCGCTGGCCGCAGTTGGCCGAGAGTTGACCATTCAATGTGGCGATCATTGGAGCCAGTCCTCCAGGTTCCCGCTCGATTGAGCTCCCTTCTTGGTCTGCCTTCGTGAGGCTGGCGGCTCAGGGCTTCCACCACTAGATTCAAAATCGGGCGAAGGTAGGTCGTCAACGACTTCGTAATAGGCAGGCGCAAGCTCAGCGAGTTGCTTGAGGTATTCGCGGGCAAGCGGGCTGAGGTCCCCAACGTCTTCGATGAGCGGCGCGTTGACTTCTATCTGGAAGGGGTATTCGCCACGACGCCAGAGCACGGCTTCGCCAACTGGAAGTGACGCAAGATCAAAAGCGCCCTTGACGCCGGTGAGGTCGCGGTTCAAAATCTCAGCATCTTGATGGCTGGTGCGAAACACAACTTTGACGCCGCAGTTGCCGAGGATCATCGACCGGATCTTGGGTGTGAGTTGGGCCAGCGTCTGATGCGCCAGCACCACGCTGAACTTGAACCGACGGCCTTCAGCGAGAATGCTCTCGAAGTGTTGCGGGTTGAAATTCTCGAACTCATCCACATACAGCCTCAGCGGGTTTCGCTGGCTCTCTGGGAGATTGGCTTGCGAGAAGACCTCCCGACAGATTGAACTGAGCATGATCTGCCCCACCATCCATCCAGCCGAGTGCAACTCGTCAACGGCTAGAGAGATGAGGGTCACACTGCCAGGTGTTCTGAGATGCTCGCCGAGATCGACAGGGCAAGGGTGCCCAAACATCCGGCGCAATCCTTCGGTCGCTAAAAGGGGACCAAACTTGTTCAGCACCGGCGAAGCGAGAACCGATTGCTTTTCAGGAGAGAGGCGGTCGTAGCGTTGCCAGAACTCGATGAGAGCCGGTGCCGAAACCCGAGCAAGCAAGCGCCTTCGAGTGGCTGGGATGTGAAAGAATGCCTCCAACTCAGTGATCGGGGCTCCCGCCTCGGCGAGGACTAGTAGGCAATTGCGCATGTACTCCGTTGTCTGAACGCCTAAGCCTTCGTGCTCTGCCGCAACGGCGTCGATCAGGCCGAGCACCGGAAAGTAGGGTTCACCCTTCCATGCAAGTGGATTGAAGCCCAATGGCTGATCCTTCTCTCGGAGATCGAAGATCTTGACGAACTCGGGCGGGACACCCGCTCGTGCGACCAATTCTAGGCTAGAGTTCTTCGAGTCACCTCGTCCGTCAAGGTCGACAATGGATATCCCTCGCCTCAAGTCCGAGGCTTTGAGATGAGTCATGAAGCAGGACTTCCCGACGCCTGTTGTCCCAGGGACGTAAGCATGGGTGCTCAACATCGACGGCGTCAAAGTGACGAGTGCCTCGCCGATCGACTGGCACAGGTCCGGCCAGCCCTTCTTAACTCCCACCCAGTGGTCCGGGATCGGAACCGTTCGACGTGCGAAGCGGCTGCGGGCGCTCACGAGGCGCCCCCATCAGGCTCCGGGCAGCGACCTCCAAGACGAACATCGGGAACGAGCGCAGCGTCGGGGCAACTCCTCTTGACTCGGAGTTGAACGTCTGCTAATGTGCCCAAGCAGTGGCATGGTGTTCGCATGTCTACTGTTCCGCCGGGTCGCTGTCTCTAGCAGCACCCGGCATTTATAATACGCTATAAAACTCCGACACTTTCTCTGTTTGTCGTAAAACCAGGTAATACTACGGGGTCTTGAGCAATCAGTTTCCTGCCATGCTTAAGGGAGGCGTGAACGAATTTGGCGAAGCTATCAGACAGGCTCGGCTGGCACTAGGAAAGACCCTACAGGAAGTTGCCTCAGAGGCTGGCGTTTCGACGAGCTATGTGGGCAGAGTTGAGCGAGGCTCGCTTCCTACGCCACCGTCCGATGCCGCGATCGTCGCCATGTGCTCGGCACTGAGCCTCGATCCTTCTCCGTTCCTCGAAATGAGGAAGAGCTTTTACCGAACGGGCCGATCGCGCCCGCTACGGCCGGGCAACGTCGTCGAGGTTGCGCTGAACGATATCGCTGCGTTGGGAGAGCAAGCCTTTCGAGCTGCGGAGGAGCAGGCGAAGAATGGAAACGTCGACGCCGCTTTGCAACTCGCCGAAATCGCGTTGTCCCACCTGGAGAGCAGCCGAAGACATGGCTCGGTCGCCCGCGTCGGTCACCTTCTGGCGTCCCTTCACCTGGACAGACTACATAGGGATAGAGATGCCGTTGACCCGACCGAACAGAGGATCAGAGCTCTGAGCTACTACGAAGTTGCAGTCGGTGCTTTCAGACGCATCGCCAAGCCAACGGCAGATGATCGACAAAAACTTTACGACACGATTGCGCAGTCCGCTCGGCAATTCGAGGCTCTGTCCGACATAACCGACCACAGCCACCTGCCTCTAACTCTAACTGACTTTGATAAATGGCCTGAGATCGTCTCTCTCACCGTTGCGGCGACCGACCGTATCAAGCTCATGCAGGGACTCGCCGAGTCGATAGCGACATGGGGTAGTGAAACCCTGCCGGGCGAGTCGAGAAGCGATGCACAGATTCTGTCGGGACTGATGGCAAGCCACTTGGCCAGATGTTATGCCGACGAGCTCTATACCGTGGCTGAGAATCGGAACCGAGAGCTGCTTGAAGACCTACGGAATCTGACACCATCTGTTGAGAGTCTGGTGATGGCAGCGATGGTGACGACCAATCTCGCAGGAGCGCTGATCGACCACACGCGAATGACATCAAAACCAATATCTATGGAGCCGTTCAAGATCGTTGAGGAGTTGGCAATACAACTGAAAACCTTCATGGCAACCGCCGTTTCGAGCGATCGGAGCCGGCTCACAAGAAGGCTTCAGAAGTGCCATCAGGAACTCGGCAGTTGGCACGCGGCAGAGAGTGAAGTGAAAGAGGCGGTCTGGCACCTGTACGTTGCCCTAAAGCTTGATCCGGGCGACTCGCTGGGGAAGGCAATGTATATCAAGGACCTTCTTTCGAGTCTGGCGAGGAACAGGTCTGATCTTGTCAAGACGATGTGGTCTTGGCTTGAAAGTAACGTTTCTGAAGAAGAATTTAGATCGTTTACGTATCCCATCGCGCCGCCAGACAACATGCCGGCAGCAGAGTCCCGTTCGCAATCGAGTTGACACTGCACTATTGCGTTCGTTCCCTCGATTCGGATCATCTGATGACGTGACGCAACCTGAGTTCATGACCCCCAAACAATTGCCCGTGCGAACAAGAGCGCGGGAATCATCGCAAGGACTCCAGCTGCCCTGGCCAGTATAACGATGGACTCTCCGCCGTCATCGGCGTTCGTAACAAGAGCAGATGTGCCGAACCAGCAGATCGCGGCAGCCCAAACAAAGAGCGGAATACCAATGCCGCAACCAAGCTTGAAGCCCACCGAGTGTGTTTCAGAGAAGATCCGGTGCAAAGCAACCAAGCAAAGGGAAAGGTACGTGACCGAAGCAGAGAGATTCACGCAGAAGAGGAGTCTCTCTCTCATCACTTGACGCGACTGGGAACGTAGCATGGCGGCCACATCAGGCTCTGCTTCGATCTCCGTTCGTGTCTCGATAACGACTCGCTGACCCGACGGCAGATCAAACTGGCCGACCTCATCCCAGTCGTTTTCGCCTCTATGGCCCGGGTGTTCAGCCATCACGATCAACCTTACCTAAGGTCAGCATGAGCCTTCGCTGATCGTTCGACGCAGGGTGCCGCGATTTGACCCTCTGGCGGAAACTGCGATGATTCCCTCATGTTCGTTTCGCCCTGTCCGGGGGCTGGGGCAAGTCTTGAGCCCCTGTACGAGGTGAAAACTTGCACATTGAACTAGGAGCGCTCTTGATTACGCCGAGGGCGCAAGAGACGATCGACCCGGCAGATGTGTTCGAGGCGATCCAGAGGCACTCGATGGGCGACTGGGGCGACCTTTGTGACGAGGATCGTCGGGAGAACGAGGTTTCGATTCAGAACGGCTTCCGGGTCCTGTCCGCCTACAGCGACCGGCGAGGAGCGAAGTTCTGGATCATCACCGAAGCCGACCGGTCCTCGACAACCGTTCTATTGCCCGACGACTACTGAGCAGGCCCCGCCTGCTCTTTTTTGTAATGCGAGGACGCTCCAAGGTGCGGCCAATCCCTCGGCTAAAGAACCGGCCAATGGGGCGGTCAGGGCTGACCGGGTTTCTTGAACCTGGTTGAACTTGAATCAAAACTCAACTCTCATTCTCCGAGTTCTGTTCCTCACTCCTCTTTCCTCATTTCCATTGCGTCTGTCGTCTTTCGTTCCATTCCCTCGGATCATTCGCCCGGGGCGGGGCCAACTTTGACCATGAGAGACGTAGTGAGAACGAGATTGAGAGACTAGATCTGAAAGCAGCATTATCTCGGAGGGAGAGGTTGTCTCCCAAGATCAATGATGAAGCCTTGAAGAAACGCAGTCGCTAACATGCTTAGAATGAAGCCAGCCATGTTCAACCGGTAGATTCGTTGATCCTCAGCCGAGTCTGAGTCGCACTTGTGGATCACGTTCCAAATCCGGATGAGCCAGAGAGCGCACGCCGACCACAGAACGAAGTAACTCAGCGCGTTTGCGAGCGGATGTCGGAAGGCAGGCGCGATCCACCAACCGAAGATGAAGAACAGAATCTGACCAACAGCGTAAACCTTGAACGAGGTCAGCCCTGATCCAAACGTGATCCACCGCCAGACAGCGACGAAGCCGGTGGAGGCAACTACTCGCGACTCGCTCTTGAGCTCTTCGGTTACCGTTTCGATTTCGACTACCCAATTGCCTCGGGAAGCACTGCGTCGGGTGCCGTGAGCTTGACCAGGCTCGTTCGAACCGTGGCTTGTCTTGAGGTCGTCTGGGCCACCCATCTCGTGATGACGATACCCGTGGACTTGCCTTGGAGTTAATTCCCCGCAACGTACTGAGCAATGACTTGCTCTTCGCGGGAGTTTCGCTACGCTCGAAAGAATGAGAATTGTGCCGACCGGATCCGAGTTTCGACGAACCGCATGGCGAGCCCTTGGCGGGCTTGTCGCCTTACTCGCTGTCTTCGTGATAGGGCTGACCAGCACGGTTTTGTCCTGGGTGATCTTCGCGGCGTGTTTACTGGCACTGGCATGGCACTTCAGGAGCAACGCAGAAGTTGTCCGCGCTGTCCGCTTCGGCTATCTTCGCTCGTACCAATGGGTTCGCGCCCACATGGTCACTCTTTGTGCGGTTTCGCTCGTCTTCTCGTCCGCAGCTCTGGTTCTCGAAGTCGAATCGCGTTGGAGGGCTGCGACTCGCCAACCTGGGCGCACGTGTGGCATGGAGGATATTGAATCAGCATCTGCATCAGTTGTCCTGATTCAGGGCAAGGAAGTCGACGGGACCGGCTTCTGGGTGACTCCGACAACCGTCATGACCAACAACCACGTTGTGGACCACAACCCGGAGCTTGTCGTCAACAAGAGGTTCCCGGCGACGGTGCTGGCAACCGATTCCCTCCGCGACATCGCCCTTCTCTCGGTGACCTTTGTGGATCCCGAGCCAATCCCCGTTCGGGTCTCCGATCAGCCACCACGCCTGGCCGACGACGTCTATGTGATCGGCCATCCGATCGGCAGAAACCTCACGGTCTCCAAGGGGATCGTTTCGGCTTTGACCAGCGACGACTACGATGACCGGCAATACATCCAAACCGACGCGGCCATCTCGCCTGGTAGCTCGGGCGGCCCGGTCGTGGACAAGTGTGGGCAAGTGATCGGCATGGCCACTCAGACGCTGAGAGGGGCCGAGAACGTCGGTTACGCGATTACATGGTCTCAACTCTCACTGCGCATGGATCAAATGCTCAAAGCCATCGAATCCTCGACCCGAGAGGAGCGCGAGCTGACCTATCCGTCCGAACAGACGGAGGTGGTCGCCAAGTACTACTCGACGCTCGGCGCAGGAGACCTGCAAGCCGCGTACGACTTCTACTCCACGGCACGAAAAGCCAGACTCCCCCATGACAGCTGGGCCAAGGGGCTTGGCAAGACGGTCTTCATTCGGCTTGTTGACGTTCGGCCCGGCGAACGGACGAATATGGTGAAGGTTCACTTCTACTCGACGGAAGAGGTCGAGGCGGGCACCTGGGAATGGCGGACTGGTGAGTTTGAAGGCACGTGGACGCTGACCCGAGAAGGCGGCCTCTGGAAGATGAATGAGTCGAACATCAAAGACATCACCAAGCCAGCAGACTCACAGTAAGGACGAACCGTTCGGTCGGACGAACGAGAGTTGCTTGATGGCATCGCTTGGATGAACGTGGAGGCAGCGGACTCAACCCGCAATTCCACGGAGATTCCAGATGTCACAGCACTTTTCTAAATCACGGTCGCGCGTAACTTCCAACCGGGAACTCGCGCAACCAACTACTTCGGCCTATCAGACGATCACGGCACAGATCGTCGAAGCCCTGAAACGAGGCGTCGTGCCTTGGCGAAAGCCTTGGCGGGGACGCGATCAGCTGCCGTGCAACGCCGTCAGCAAACGGCCGTACCACGGCGTCAACCTGCTTCTACTCTCCCTTGCGCCGTTCAGGGATCATCGCTGGATGACCTTGCGCCAGGCGAACGAGCTTGGCGGTCGAATCCGGCGCGGTGAAAGGTCTTCCATCGCCGTCTTCTGGAAGCACTTGGACGTAACCGACGAGGAAGACGCCCAAGACGGTCGTCGGCGCTGCATCCCGCTCTTGCGTTACTACCACGTGTTCAACGCAGAGCAATGCGAAGGGCTTAACCTCCCCGTTCTCATGGACGACTGGAACGAGGAGTTAACGGCCAGGATCGAGAAGGCGGAAGAGGTCGTCATGTCAATGCCAAATCCTCCAAAGATTGTGGAGGGCGGCAATGTCGCATGCTACCAGCCGCCCGAGGACTTGGTCCGCATTCCCAAGATTCGTGACTTCGAGTCGGCGGAAGCCTACTACGCGACCCTCTTTCACGAACTTGGGCACTCGACCGGGCACTTAAACCGGCTCAACCGGCCCGGAGTGACTGGCTCGATCCACTTCGGATCGTGCGACTATAGTCGGGAGGAGTTGGTGGCCGAGCTGACTTCGGCCTTCTGTTGCGCCGAAGTGGGGATCGACAACTCGATCCTCGACAACGCCGCGAGCTACATTCACGGCTGGCTGGAAGCCTTGCAGGGCGATCCCAAGGCCGTCGTCGCGGCGGCTGGACAAGCCCAACGAGCGATCGACTACATCCTCAACGTTCCTCCGAGATCGGAGTGAACTTCCAAGCGGTTCCACAACATCGTGGAGCCGCAGTTTTCCACGCACGCTTGATCACCTAATTCTTAGTCTCCTCTACGAGTCGGTCACTAGACACCTAGGACTTCGTAGCTTCGTTCACCATGGTCGGATGAATCGACGCAGCCAATTTTGGCGAGGGGGCTTGACTCTCAACCATGGTTCAGGCAGTAGATTGAAATGGATGCGCATTGGTGAATTGGCAAAAGCGGCAGGGATCAGCGTCAGTAGCGTTCGTTTCTACGAGGCGCAAGGCTTGATGCCGAAGCCAGAAACCCGCGAGAGCGGTTATCGCGAGTACCGTCAGGTCGACCTGGCTCGCCTCCGATTGATCGTTGCTGCCAAACGGCAGCGCTTCTCGCTCAAACTCATTCGGACCTGTTTGGACGCCCTCGACCAGGAACCACAGCCTTGTGCCGAGATCGCCGAGTTGGTTCGAGATCGCATCACCACGATCGGTCGCGAGATTCGCGACCTCCAGCGCCTGCAAGCCCACTTGGCGGCCCAACTCGAGGCGTGGGAACGGGACGAGCTCCCGAAAGACGAGTGTCTCTGTGCGATCCTGGAAACAGACGCACTTACAAAGACTAGAAAAGACTAGGAGAAAGAAAATGGCAAACATCGAAGTGTTCATCGCCGGCTGTCCTCTTTGCGACGAGGCAGTCCGGACCGTCAATGAGACGGCCTGTCCGAACTGCACGGTCACCGTCTACGACTTACGGGAAGGCTGCGCCACCAACGAGTGTCGCGACAAGGCCAAGGCTTACGGCATCAACCGTGTCCCCGCCGTCGTCGTGGACGGCAATCTCTGCTCGTGCTGCGAAGGGTCGAAGGTTAGCGCCGACGATCTACAAGCGGCGGGCGTTGGCCGGGCTTAGCGCACGGCTTGTTCCTAAGAAGGGTAGCGCCCACGCGCTACCCTTTGCTAATTGGCTGTGCCTTCGATCCGCTCAGGGTTCTTACCTATCCCTACCGAACGTGCTGTAGAGATCCCGGAAGAAATCGACACGCCTTCTTAGCTCGTCATGTTCGCACTTTTGCCGCTGTGGGCCACCAAACTGGACACAAGGGCCAAAAAGAAAGCATCCGCCTCCTGTTACTGGCACTTCTGAGGCGGTTCGCGGAACGCGTCTATCTTCCACGACGGCCCCAGTGGGAAAGAAGAAGTTTTGGACCCGCTTTTTGTCGCTGATATCCGCTGTTTGCCAAAAGCTCTCAACCTGTTCGAAGAACCGTTTGCCGTAGTCGATCAGGATGTTGATATGCGGTTCGCGGTCGTTCGCACTCGATTTCGATAGCCTGGCTTCAATACTCCTGAGTTTGGAGTCGTACTCCTCGAACATCTGTTTGGCGAGGTGGTCAGGGACGACTGCATCGGCAACCTTCCTGGCAAGGCTTATCTGTTGACTCTCGATTCGCTCGCGTTCCTTGCGCAGTTCTTCGACGAGCTTCCCGTAGTGGCTTCGCTCTTGCTCCCAGAAAACCCGAAGGTCGGTCGCCATTTCATCGCTTAGATCGAACTCAGATCGAAGGAAGCGAAGCCGGTGCAGAAACTGATGCTCAACGAATTCTCTCGGAAGATTGACCCGGGAGCACTGCCGACACCGATAGTAGGCGTAACGATTTCTTCGGCCCCTCGACCAGCAAGCGGTGAGAAACTGGCCGCACTGACATCGAATGGTGCCGCGAAGGGGGAAGTCTTCGTGATCGCGCTGAGTGACCCTGGGGTGGTTTGACGGGGCGACCGCTGCCTGAGCGGCCTCAAAGAGTTCGACCGAGATGAGCGGAGTGAACGGCAAAACTCCGCGGCTCTTCACACCGAATGCCTCGATGATGCCGATGTACGCCTTGTTGCGGATCATTTTATAAAAGCCGTTCCGTTGGATTGGAACGCCGTGCTCGTTGAGCCACTCCCGAACCTCAGCGATTCGGATCTTTCGGGCTATTTTTTCAAATGCCTCGATCACCAGGGGTCCCGTTCTTGGGTCAGGCTCAATGTTTGCCTTTCCGTCAATCCGCACGTTGCGATAGCCTGCGGGAGCCCTCCAGACCCATCGGCCTTGAGAGACGGCCTCTCTCATTCCATTGAATGTTCGCTCAGATCGAACGTCGTTGTCGAACTGCGCAGTGGCCGCCAACATGCTCTCAAGGAACTTTCCGGCAGGCGAGTCATCGAATCGTTCGTCGATAGACTCAACACGAATGCCGAGGTTTCGCAAGTGGCGTTTCAGGTGATGGTAGTCCTCTGAGTATCTGGCGAAGCGATCAATCTTCGGCACGACCAACAGGTCGATCTTGCCCCTCTGCTCCTCGCAGTAGCGCAGCATTTGCTTGAGTACGGGGCGATTGTCTGTCTTGGCCGACTCTCCCTCTTCCACGAACTGCTTGACGAGCCGGTAGCCCTTGAGAGCCGTGAACTCGATCACGCGCCGCCGTTGAGTCACAAGGGATGTACCGTCAGTTGCCTGACGGTCGGTTGAGACTCGGATGTAGGCTATTGCACGTACCATTTCTTGAACATGATGTAGATGATCTCGGCGAGTTGCCGAGTCTGTTCTCTTGTCAGCTTCGCAGGTTTTTGGGATTTGTCACTAGGCAAAGGAACGATGCATCCGTGAAACTCCAATTGCAGTTCTTGCGAGTCTTCGCGACCTGTCCGATTATTAGCCGTCATTTGAGGTCGTCATTTGTTTCTTTCTTTGAGTGATAGTTGCTTTTGTTGTTTTCGCTTTGTGAACTTCGCAACGTGAAGTCTCCAAGGCCGATACGACACCGATACAGTGCCGATTCAAGGAAGAGTGGATGGATCGCAAAGACGAGCCCCGATCGGGATCGCCTGCGTTCGGCGGTCGAAAACAGTCGCCGGTTGAATCGGTCTCGGACGACGATCAGCCCGCGCTTGACGAGCGTGTCCACGGCGCGGCTGACCGCGGCGCTTTCCCGGCCCGTATGGGCTTTGAGTTGGCTGTGACTGAGCCAGTCTTCAGGCTTCTGCCAGCCATAGGTCTGCCGGACGATGACGCAGAGCACCCGCCATTCCGTGTCACTCAAAAACCTCATCACCCGGTCCAGTAGCAGGTTCGGAAATGGCGTCGTGTTAGCGAGCCTACTCATTGGCGTACACCGGAGGATCGTAGTCGTTCTCGATGGCGGAGATAAGCAGCGATGCCGGTCTTCGAGCGGCGCGAAGCGGAAGCCAGTTCAGCTGACGCTCAATCCGCTCGGCGGGATACTGATCGACAAGGCTCCGGGCTTTTCTGAGTCCGACCCCGACATGGACGAGTTCCAGGACCAGCTCTTCATCAGCAGAAAGGACCGCATCATCCGGCGTTGGGCGGCGACGCCTCTTCCCGTCTGCCTGGGGCAGGATCTCGCCGATCGGCTCGAAACCGCTCATTCCAGGAATCCTTTTGCAAACCAGAGAACCAGCAGAATCAGTAATGCTCCGGCCAGCACCCAGCTCGCCCGGTCTGGTCGTGGTCCGTCAGGGTTAGAAGCTAGTTCGGCCGGTAGGCTGAGAGGGCGTGGCTTTGACGGCGCCCCCGCAAGTCCGAGCGACACTGAGCCAACGGCACGGAAGAAAGCGGGAGTTCCAAGATCGAGGGCGATCATCGAGTCGGCCAGACTCTCAAGTCCGATAACTCTGATGGGGCGACCTGAGAAGTCGGCAGCTGCCAAACGAGCCGCCCGAGATACTTGAGACGAGCTAATGATCATGCCGGCCGGAATCTGATCACGAAGGAGAATGCCTCGCAGCTCATCGACCGCCCGTTTTGAAAGGGGTGATCGCCAGTGCCGAATCTGCACAGCGACCTCGATGCCGTCATCTCCAATCTGAACGAGGAAGTCCGGACCCACGGAGCCTCGACCGCGTCGGCGAGGGCGATTCAGCGTTCGAATGCCGTGATAGCCACTTGCTCCCAGCCAGAGCCAAACGATCCTCTGAAACGACTTGAAATCGAGGCTCGAAAGCATTGAGCGGACATATAAACTGCGGCTGCTGTTGCTGTCGCGGCGGCTCATCCTTGGACCTCCATAAACTCGGCCACATCACCAGACCACTTGCCCGGCTGAACGTGGGACCAATGAGGCTTGATGCTGCCGTCCACGTTGTGGAGTCGATCAGGCAAACACCCTTTGCAGCCTGCCAGCTTGCAGACGTGTTTGGTCGGAAAGGACCCATCCTCGGAGAACACATCGCGGACATTCAGCTTGCGCGCCAGCTGATACTCGAGGTTCCTGATGATCGGCGCCACCGTCCTATAGAGCGGATTGGTCCGGCCATGAACGATATGGCAGATTGTGGACTTAGCTAGGCCGCTGTCCTTGGCCAAGCGCGAAGTTCCGCGAAAGCTATACCGGCTCGTGTGCATCATCAACGCGGCGACGCGGTTGTGGCAGACGGCGGGTGCGATACGAAGTTGTTTTGTCATTGCGAAATCCAGCGTGCCCGCCGAGGGGAATGGCCGCAATTGAAGTTTCTCCAACCGAACATTTCCCGAACTATTTCGGCCCACGCGTGATGCGACGCGCAACCTGAAACTCGCTCATTTCCTGCTCCCTCAACATCGAACGAATCGATGCGGATGCATTGACAAGCTTGAGTCGATTCGCCCGAACAAAAGCCGAAACATACGTTCGAGAGCGAATGTCGAATGAGTGCCAGCTCCCCGAGGAGCCAAGGTAGCGAACGCTCCGATTCAGTGCCACGCAGCCGACGAACTGGCTTCGCTTAAGCCGAGCGAAGAGCCAGACGACGCCAATCGAAGCGAGGGCTGAACCGAGCAAGAAGGCCGCCAGGCTGACATACCAAGCCGAGCCAAGTCCCAGAGCGACGAATGATCCGACTCCTGAGAGGGCAACCAGGGACAAAGCCGCTATGAGGAGTCGGTCTGCCACCCGAACGTGAGTGCGGCACTGATGGCAATATGGGATGTCCCATGCCCAGCCCCGAGTCTTGGAGTTTCGGTTTCTCTCAGTCCCGCTGATCGTCAGCCAGGTTCCAGGAAAGCGCCCACAGCATGCGCATTGCCGAGGGAAGGCGAACTGCTTGCCTGAAACATCGACTCTCATCCTTCGACCATCCAGGACGCAGAATCTGCGTCAAATTTCAATCATCAAACCGAACAAAAGCCGAACAAAGAAATGCCCCTCACAGCGAGGGGCACGGGGTCAGAACTCCGGATTGCCGAACAGACAGCCGAGAAAATCGCGGCTCACAATGCGCTCGATGAGGCGATCCACAGTCGGATTGAAACGTGCGAATGTCGGCAGCCGATCCGGGGCCCGTCGCGAGATCACGAGGTCAACTTGGGGATCGAACTGGTATCGCCAGAGGCGGGCCGCTCGGAATGGCTCATCCTTCAGATCCTTGCCAAGGTGATGATGGAAGCCACCAGAGAAGACGAGGACCCGTGGCGATCCCCAGCGAAGCGGCACGATGGCCACCCGCTGATGGGCCGGGTTATGAATCCCGGTGACGATGACGCCACTACTAAGAACAAGGGACTCAGTCGTGCGCTCGATCTCGTCGAGCTCACCCGGCGAGTGATGCGGCTGGCCGTGAGCCGCCTCGACTTTCACGAGCTTCGCGCCAAGTAGTCGGGCATTACCGTAGAGCCAAAGACCGGCTGGCTCATAGAAGCCGGGCTCCGAATCGAAAGGAGCCGTTCGGGTTGGGGGTGCAAGGTGCGTTTTCACGCACCGACCGTCTCAACGAGCTCGGACCTTTGCGAATCACGTTGCTTGCGGCAAACGACTTCAGTTCCCCAGTTGGCTCACTCCACCCCCATGGAAAAAGCCGCATAATCCAGGCAAGATCGAACTGAAAGATGCAACTCACCGACTACCAGGCCGCGTTCTTCGCACACGAGCTCACCAAACGCAGCGCTTCAGACAGCGTTGAAAAGCTCGCGCACGTTCTGGCGGACGCTCAGGTAGACCTCAATCCACACCAGGTTGAGGCGGCGCTCTTCGCATTTCGAAATCCGTTCTCAAAGGGAGCGATTCTCGCAGACGAGGTCGGACTTGGAAAGACCATCGAGGCCGGTCTCTTACTTGCTCAAAACTGGGCCGAACGCAAACGAAAGTTGCTTGTCATCGTCCCGGCCAACCTGCGGAAGCAGTGGAGCCAGGAACTGGCCGACAAGTTCTATCTACCTTCCGTGATCCTGGAAGCGAGGAGCTTTAATGAAGCCATCGCGAAAGGCAATCTCAACCCGTTCAAGCAGGACGCGATCATCCTCTGCTCGTACCAGTTCGCCAAGGCAAAGGAGCCCTACGTCAAGCAAACCGATTGGAATCTAGTTGTGATCGATGAGGCCCACAGGCTTCGGAACGTGTACAAGGGCACGAGCAAGATCGCGCTTTCCATCAAGAACTCCGTCGCACCTTTTCCGAAAGTTCTACTGACTGCTACTCCGCTTCAGAACAGCCTCTTGGAATTATACGGGCTTGTCAGCATCATCGACGACTACGCCTTTGGCGATCAGAAGAGCTATCGCCAACGGTTCACGAGGCTAGGTGAGAACGAGGACTTCGCAGAGCTCAAAGAGCGCCTTGCTCCGATCTGCAAGCGAACTCTCAGAAGGCAAGTGCTGGAGTACGTCAGATACACGAACCGCCATGCTTTAGTGCAGGAGTTTGTGCCAACCGAAGAAGAACAACGACTCTACGATCTTGTTTCGGAATACCTGCAAGCAGACCAGCTATATGCTCTCCCGGCCAGTCAGCGGGCTCTGGTAACCCTCATCCTTCGCAAGCTGCTCGCCTCATCGACGTACGCAATTTCAGGAACCCTTCAAAGCCTGGTCGATCGCCTTGCCGAAGCGGAAGCCGACGCTGAGAGAGTTGAAGCCGCTCCGGAGGACCTGCCCAACGAGTGGGAGGACTATGACGAGTTGGCCGATGAGTGGAGCGAAGAGGAAGAGGAAGGGCCCAAAAAGGGTGAACCACTGACACCCGAGCAACTGGCCGAACTAAAGGAAGAGAAAGCCAAGCTCCAAGAATTCTGTGCCCTGGCTAAATCCATCGTCAAGAACTCTAAAGGGGAAGTTCTGCTTACGGCCCTACGTCGTGGATTCGACGCCGCAGCAAAGGCTCAGCAAGAGCGAGGAGACGCGACGCTTCAGCAGAAGGCCGTCATCTTCACCGAATCCAGACGAACCCAGGAGTATCTGTTCAAGATCCTCAACGAGACTGAGTTTGCCGGTCAGGTAATGCTTTTCAACGGAACCAATACCGATCAACTCTCAAAGGATATCTATCAAGAGTGGCTCAAGAAACATGCTGGGACGGACAAGGTCAGCGGGTCGAAGTCGGCCGATATGCGGCAAGCTCTGGTTGAGAACTTCCGAGATAACGCCTCGATCCTTATCGCTACAGAAGCAGCTGCCGAGGGGATCAACCTCCAGTTCTGCAATCTCGTGGTCAACTACGACCTGCCGTGGAATCCGCAACGAATCGAGCAGAGAATCGGGCGCTGTCACCGATACGGTCAAAAGTTCGACGTGGTAGTCGTCAACTTCCTGAATAAGAACAACGCGGCGGACGTTCGGGTCTACGAGTTGCTGGATGAGAAGTTCAAGCTCTTCAACGGTGTTTTTGGAGCCAGCGACGACGTGCTTGGCGCGGTTGAGTCAGGCGTCGACTTCGAGAAGCGAATCGCCTCGATCTATCAAATGTGCCGGACGCCTCAGCAGATCGCATTCGAATTCGATGAACTGCAAAAAGACCTTGAAGGCGACATCGCGGCGACCCAGCGTGACGCCCGTGAGAAGCTGCTGGACAACTTCGATCAAGAGGTCGTTGAAAAGGTCAGGATTGAAAGCAAAGATGCCCTTGATCGTTTTCAGCACCAACTGTGGCTGCTGACTAGACACGTCCTGAAAGATCACGCGTCCTTCGAGGACGCGACTTTCTCATTCCAACTGGTCCAGAATCCATTTCCGCCCGAAACTATCCACGCTGGGCCATACCGCGTTGGCAAGAACGTGGAGAATGCCAACACCTATCGCGTCGGTCACCCGCTTGCGCAGAAAGTCATCAAATCGGCGGCATCAAAGGAGCTTCCCGAAGCCGAGGTCAAGTTTGACTACACCGGCTCAAGGAAGAACATCGCGATTCTCAATGACTTCACGGGGAAGTCTGGGTACCTTGCCTGCGTCAAGCTGACGATGACTGCCCTGGAGACTGAGGATCGACTCGTGATGGTCGGAGTCAGCGACGATGGAGAGGTTCTCGATGAACACCAGGCGCGTCGCCTCTTTGACCTACCGGCCTCAGTTGGCGAACGCACAGCGGTGCCAGAGGCGATCAAGGAGCACCTTGCCGGTTCAATTCAGACCAAGAAGCAGATCATCTTAGATGAGGCTTCTGTTCGCAATGGATCCTGGTTTGACACGGAAATGGAGAAGCTCGACCATTGGGCAGAGGACCGCCGCGCCAGCCTCAAGTCGGAACTCGCCGAGCTAGACGCGAACATCAAGGAGTCCAAGAAAGCCGCTCGATTGGCCGGAAGCTTGCCGGAAAAACTCGAGAAGCAGCGCCAAGTTCGGAATCTCGAAACGAAGCGAGAAGAGGCTTGGCGAGCCTACGACCAGGCAAGTCGCGAGGTTGATCGGCAGAAGGACTCGCTTTTAGACGAGATCAGCAAGCGGCTCGAACAGCACATCCAAGAGGATCGTCTCTTTACAATCCGTTGGCATGTCATCTAATCGGGTCAAGCTTTACTAGTCCACTCAAACTTCACTTTGAGGCTATTCAGCGTATCCCAACCGATGATTTCTTCCTTCTGAAGTCGTCCCACGACGATTCCCGGCGAAATCCCGAGCGATTCGGCAAACGCGCGAACGGCCGGTCCGCTGAAGTCGCCGGCTTCCACGAATCGCTTGAACGCACCAGGTGGGATCATGTGGTTCGCCGCGAAGGCGTCAGCCTCCAGTTCGTCCGAGCTCTTCTTACCCGTGGTCTCAAGGTAGACGGCTCGCTTCTGGTGTCTGAGAATGTGGCACGACTCGTGGAAGATCGTAAACCAGAGGTGATCGTTCGTTCGATAGCGCAGAGTGACTTGAATCAAAGCCTTAGAAGGCGTCAGCCATCGAGTCGCCCCAGAGACGCCCATGCTTGGCAGTTCAGGAATGAAGAGGAGGACCACCCCGCACCTGGCAAACGACTCCTTAAGTTCAGGCACGAACTCTTGCGGCGCCCAACATGTCAGCTTCAATGCGTCGTCAACCGCTGAAGCAAATGCCTTTTCGTCATAGTCCTCGCAGTCAACTTTTTCCGCTTCCAGTTCACCGCGACGGAGCCAGGCAGCGATCAGGTGATCCTTGTCGACCTTGGCTTCCGAGCGCCTATACTGCGGGCTGAGGTTCGCCGTCCAAGCCGTAAATGCTGAACGATCTACAACCCCGAAGAACTTCAGCAAGTGACCGAACTTCTCGCGAGCGTTTGAAGTTGGCGGAACCCAGCCGTATTCCGCCATCTCCTTGTAAGTGAAGCTCCGAGCCCATTCGAGGTCTTCATCGGTAGGCTCGGGAACACTCGATCGAGAGAGCCACTCCTGGTAGCGGGCCTCGCGAGCGAGCCAAAAGCGAGCGGGTGTGCCGAGCACCCTCTCAAGGTCAAGTGCGAGTTCAGGAGTGATCGGAGCCTTTCCGTTCACGATCTGGCTGAGGTTCTTGTCCGAACGCCCCAAGCGAAGGCTCAGCAGCTTCTGGCTGATCCCCTTCTCTTCGAGTAAGTCATTCAGCGTCTCTCCCGGTGGAGAAACGCTCGTCGGTCTGTATTCCAGGTTCGGCATGGTTGTGGTTTCCTCGTTTCTTGAATCTGCTAGTGGTAATCGACGACTTCGATGACCTCAACGGCGGTCACTTGGGTCCAATCCAGGCCGCCGTCTTCCTTCTCCGGTCTCGGATCGTGGTTTGGTCGGAAGATAAGTCGGTCGTTCGCGGAAACGCGAACAGAAAGTTGTCCTGCGCGGTCCCCGGTCAGCTCTTCGCATCGTCCAGGCAAAGCGCGCATGTCGTCGAGAGTCGTGGCGGCATCCAAGTCGTCCAAGCGCTTCCGAATCTGCTTCGCCATGTCCGCGCCGTAGGTCTGGCTCAGCTTGGAGTCGCTGTTCATGACCTTGGCCAACTTCTCGGTTGCGAACGCCACGTCCAATGTGCATGTTCCCCATTCTCTTTACGTGATCGGTAAACAGAACGGTGCATTGTAGCCCAAAATCGGATAGAATAGCTACCAAACCTGGTAAAGCGGTCCAAGACGCTCAGGGCCCCTGCTTGCATGTCCTCGTCGAATCCGGTTCAATCAGGCTGGAAGGAACCCAAACTCGAATGAACGAATCCAACGCCAACCCCGAAGTTGAGAAGCTCGATCTGAGTTCGCTTGATGTTGCTGAGCTGAAGCGCAAGGAACTGGCCGAGCTCTTCCCCGAAGTCAGAACCGAGGGCGGGAAGATCGACTTCGAGCGCCTGAAGGCGGTGCTGGGCGAGATGGTGGACGCCGGGCGAGAGCGGTACGGCATGAACTGGCCCGGCAAAGCCGAGTGCATGCGGGCAATCCAAGCACCGAGCATGGGCACGCTCCTCCCGATGCCCGAGGAAAGCGTGGATTGGGACACGACCGAGAACGTGATCATCGAGGGCGACAATCTTGAGGTGCTCAAGTTGCTCCAGAAGAGCTACCTTGGCAAGATCAAGATGATCTACATCGATCCGCCCTACAATACAGGCAAGGACTTTATCTACCCAGATAACTACACAGAGTCTTTGCAGACATACCTCGAATACACGGGTCAAGTAGATTCTGACGGGCGCAGATTTGGAACCAATACTGACGCTGATGGTCGTTTTCACTCAAAGTGGCTCAACATGATGTATCCTCGCCTGTTCTTGTCAAGGAATTTGCTAAGCGAAGATGGCGTGATCTTTATTAGCATTGATGAAAATGAGTTTGCAAACCTGAAAAGACTCTGTGATGAAATCTATGGTGAGGAAAACCTCCTTTCAGTTCATCACTTTCAGGTTCGTTACGAAAACAAGTCCCTCAATGAGCGCAAGGCATTCCAGGAAGTTATTGAATACGTTCTAATCTACGCAAGAAACAAGAGCGCTTGCGAGATAAAGCGTCCGACCGAGGAATATTCGATTGACAAGTTCAAGTACACGATAACACACAATGCGACTCCTTCGAGGACGGTTGAAAATGAAGGACGAAAAGTGGAGGTGTGGTTGCCGGGAACATTCTCGATTGAAGAAGATGAACCTTCACTGGATAACTTCAAAGAAACCTGGATTTCAGGCTCGATTCTAACAGGAACTGGTCACGGTTCGCTTTATCTAAAGCAGGTTGATAGCCGGCGGTCAGTCGATGGTGATGGCTGTCTCTACAGGATCCACGGAATCGGGGAGGACGGACTTGGATATCGCTACTTTACAAACCCTAAGGGTCAGGACTCGTTGCGGGGAAAGATGTTTACAAAGGTTCCCACGTCGAAGTTGGCCGAAATCAAGACTGGCGATGCGGTAAAGCATAACCCTATCGTTAATTACTACAATTTGAGTGGAGACATTGGCAATATTCGCCACGAGGGAGGCATTCCCTTTAACGCTGGCAAGAAGCCAACAAAGCTTATCTCTCAATTCCTGAATTACATCAATGACAAAGATTGTTTAGTGCTAGACTTCTTTGCAGGCTCAGGAACAACCGGACATGCTGTTTTGCTGCAGAACGCGATTGATGGAGGGAAGCGAAACTTTGTCCTTGTGCAACTGCAAGAAACTCTTGACCCAGACGATAAGGACAACAATACGCTAATTGCGATTTGTGATGAAATTGGAAAGCCTCACACTGTATCAGAGCTGACCAAGGAGCGGTTGCGCCGATCTGCTTCAAAAATCAGAAGTGAGAATCCACTTTTCTCAGGAGACCTAGGATTCAGATCGTATCTGCTTGCAGCGTCAAACTTTATTCCATGGGATGGAACCGCCTCCAACGACGCCGAACAGTTGGCGAAGCAGCTAAAGTTGGGCATCGACCACACGCGAGGAGATCGCACCCCACAAGACCTGCTTTTTGAAGTCCTCCTCAAGTCTTGGGGCGAGCCCGCGCTCAGTCTCAAAGTTGGTGAAGAGACTATCGAGGGCGTCCGAGTTTTCTCCATCGCCGACGGCGCTTTCCTCATCTGCCTGGAGGAGAAGGTCACCCTGGAGTTCATCCGTGCCCTTGCCGCTCGAAAGCCGGATCGCGTCGTCATGCGCGAATCCGCCTTCGCTGGCAACGACCAGCTGAAGACCAACGCTGTCCAGACCTTCAAGTCCCAGGGCGTGACCAGCTTCAAGGTGGTGTAGATGCGGCTTCAGTTCGACCCAAACCAACAATTCCAGCTTGACGCCGTGGCCGCGGTCGCGGACCTTTTCGACGGCCAAGAGCGCGGAGCGCCGGAGTTTTCGGTAATCAAGACCAACTACGCGGGCGAGCTTCTGAGCGGCATGGTGATGACGGAGACCGGAGTCGGCAACCAACTTCTGCTTTCGGACGACCGACTCTTGGCCAATCTTCGATCCGTCCAAGAGCGATTCGACATCGAGGCTGATCCAAACTCGACCTTCGCCGCTTGGGAGTTATTCGACGCCCCGGCCAACGTTAAACGCCCGTGTCCACACTTCTCTGTCGAGATGGAGACAGGAACCGGCAAGACCTACGTGTACTTGCGCACGATCTTTGAGCTTTCTCACCGCTATGGCTTTCAGAAGTTCGTGATCGTAGTGCCCAGCGTCGCGATTCGAGAGGGCGTACTGAAGAACCTGGAGATCACGGCAGACCACTTCCGGGCGCTCTACAACAACCTACCCTTCGAGTGGTTTGTCTACGACGCGAAGAAGGTGAACCGCCTCCGGCACTTCGCCACGAGCAACACACTCCAGATTCAGGTCATTAACATCGACGCGTTCCGTAAGAACTTCTCCGACACGGACGACGACAAGAAGTCGAACGTGATGTACAAGAGGCAGGATCGGCTTGGCGATCACATGCCGATCGAGTTTGTGCAAGCCGCCCGGCCCATCGTGATCATCGACGAGCCCCAGAGCGTGGACAACACCGATAAGGCTCAGGAGGCGATCAAGGCACTGAACCCGCTCATGACGCTTCGTTATTCAGCCACTCACCGCAACCCGTACAACTTGGTCTACCAGCTCGATCCTGTTCGGGCGTTCGAGTTGCGCTTGGTCAAGCAGATCGTGGTCGCGAACGTCGAATCGGAAGATGCGGCCAACGAGCCGTTCGTCCGAGTCGAATCCATCGAGTACAAGAAGGAGTACAAGGCCAAGCTCCGGATGCTGATCAAGTCCGCTGACGGGCCAAAGGAAAAGTCCGTCTCGGTGAAGCCAGGTGACGACCTGTACTACAAATCCGGTGAGCTTCACCACTATCAAGACGGCTTTAGAATCGCCGACCTTTCCGCCGAGCCGGGCGATGAGCATATTCGATTCAGCAACGGGCGCCGACTCGGGCAGGGCGAGGAGATGGGCGGAGCAAGGTCCGACGTGTGGCGAGCGCAGATCAAGAAGACAGTCGAGGAGCACCTAAAGAAGGAGGTCAAGGTCCGTGAGCGCGGCCTTAAAGTGCTTTCGCTCTTCTTTATCGACAAGGTCGCCAACTACCGTGACTATGACGACGACGGGAATCCGATCCAAGGCAAGTTCGCCCAGGTCATCGAGGAGGAATTGGCCAACTTCGCCAACGACCCGCGCTTCGCTTCGCTGGAGTGGTTGAAGTTGCCCGTTGGCCAGCTCCACAACGGTTATTTCTCAGGCGACCGGAAGAAGCGCAAGGACGGCACCGAGGAGACCATCTGGAAGGACACCAAGGGCTCAACCGCGCTTGACGACGACACCTACAACCTCATCATGAAGGAGAAGGAGCGTCTGCTCGACATGAACGAGCCGCTCAGATTCATCTTCAGCCATTCCGCTTTGCGCGAGGGTTGGGACAACCCAAACGTCTTCCAAATCTGCACGCTCAACGAGACCCAGAGCACGATGAAGAAGCGCCAAGAGATCGGGCGCGGACTTCGATTGCCCGTTGATCAGACCGGCGCGAGAGTCTTCGATGACTCGATCAACAAGCTCTATGTGATGGCAAATGAGAGCTACGAGGCGTTCGCCAAAGCATTACAAACCGAATACGAGGAAGACTGCGGCGTCACGTTTGGCAAGGTGCCGATCACGGCCCTGGCCAAGCTCACTCGCGTCATCGACGACGAAGAGAAACCCATCGGTCGAGTCGAGGCGGAGGCGATTCGAGACCTCTTGGTCGAGCAGAAGATGATCGATGTTCAAGGCCGCATACAGAAAGCCTTTGATCCGCGCAGCCCAGACTTCAAGTTGGAACTGCCCGAGGACAAGGCCGAACTGACTTCTGCGCTAGTGGACCTGCTATCGAGCTACCAGATCGAGCACCACATCCAGCGCGAGAAGGACGAGCGAGTCAACAAGCTGAAGAAGCAAGTGTTGCTCACGCCGGAGTTCGAAGAGCTTTGGACACGAATCAAGCCGAAGACGATGTATCGCGTTGAGTTCGAGACCGCCGACTTGGTTGCGGGAGCCGTAGCCGAAATCAAGCGCATGACCAAGATCGAAAAGCCGATCCTGCGCGTGACAGCGGGAGTGCTTGGCGTGGAGAAATCAGGCGTCACGGCAAAAGGAATGAGCGTGGCCGAAGAGACGCGCGAATACGGCGCACGACCTCTGCCGGACATCCTTGGCTACCTCCAGAACGAAACCGAACTGACTCGATCGACGCTGGTGGAGATCCTTACCAAGTCGGACCGCTTGGCCGAGTTCTTCAACAACCCCCAGCGATTCATGGACCAAGTTGCCCGAATCTTGAAATTCGAGCTGCACCGGATTCTGGTGGACGGCATCAAATACGAGCGCATCGAAGGCACGGGGTCCGACGCCGCTTGGGATCAGATGCTCTTCAAGAATGAAGAGTTGGTCAACTATCTGAAGGCGCTGGAAGTGAAGAAGTCAGTTTACAACTACGTTGTATACGACTCAGAGATCGAGCGGGAGTTTGCCGAACAGCTTGATCAACGAGACGACATCAAGCTCTTCGTCAAGCTTCCAGGTTGGTTCAAGGTGGACACACCTGTGGGCGAGTACAACCCGGACTGGGCCATCGTGAAGCACGACAGTTCAACGATATACCTAGTGCGAGAGACGAAGGGAACACGAGACTTCCTGAAGTTGCGTTCCACGGAGGCGGACAAGGTGCGTTGTGGCAAGCGTCACTTCGAGGCGATTGGGCAGGACTTCAAGGTTGTCGTAACGGCGGGTGAGGTGTAACGATGGCCAAACCCAAGACCAAGGCCGCGGACGCATTCCATGAGGTCAAGATCTCGGGAAAGAACTTCAGTTCGTTTTCGAACCCTGTCGTTTATCTTGAGGCCGACCTCAAAACAGAATTTGAAAAGAAGGGGAAGGACGGACAAACGAGGCTCAGCCGACTAGAGAATGCGACTGCCATTCGCGGATTCAAGCATCTTTACGAGAAGACAGTTGGAGCGGGAAAATGCAAACGGCTAGTCCTCACGTCCAAAGCAACTAGGATCGAAGGTCAAGACCTTCATCTTAACGTCGACGAATATTCGAGATATGGCCAGACTACTTTCCTTGGGTTGTATCGAGAGACGGGGCTCACAGTAGCCGAAGGGTATCTATCGAGTGCGATTCCGGCCTCATTTCCGCCGAAGAGTTCCTCCCTTAGTGAAAAGGAAGCCAAGAAGGCCACAGCAAACGTGAATGCGGTCATCGATCGCACCGCGAAGAGTTCAAAAGGCGTTGGTAAAGTGGCCAAAGCAACAGCCGATGCTCTCAAACAAGCGAAGCAAGACAGTTTAGAGCTCAAGAAGGAAGTAGCCGACTTGCGGGCACTTCTCAACGCATCGAAGCTCACCCTTTACGAACAGGACCTAGAGGAATTCAAAGTTCGGCTTACCAAGAACTACAAGGAAACATCTGGAAAGGGCCACTGGCAGGGGTGGTTTCGGGGCCACAGTTGGGTCTTGGGGCCAAGCTATCTTGAGCCGATCGAGAAGTCTAAGGTGGGCTTTGAACAGATACCTGACTTCATTCTCCCGACCCTCGATGGTTTTGCAGACATCCTCGAACTAAAGCTTCCGAGTCATGAGGTCATCAAGCAAGACCCCAGCCACGCAGGTTCTTACTTCTGGAGCTCTGAAGCATCTAAGGCCATCGGACAAGCTTCCAACTACATTCATGAGGCGGAAGACAATCGACTCAAGCTCAAAGAAAAGTTGTCTGAGCTCTTGGGTATTGAGCTGGCTTTCGTGAAACCACGTGCATTTGTGATTATCGGTTCAGATGCAGATTGGTCACCTCAACAGCGCAAGGCATTTCGTAACCTCAGGGCGACTCTCCACGGTGTCGAGGTGTTGACCTACTCGGACATTCAGAGGCGAGCTGAGGCACTGGTGAAACTCCTCACTGACTAGGCTGCACCTCCACATCCGCTACTTTTAGAAGGAGCGGCGCGTCATTCCGTATAGGAGATTTACCGCAGCTTGCAGCAACCGGATCGGCGAACAGTGTTTATCAGCCACGCTAACCCAGCAGACAATGACGCTGCTGGCTGGTTGGCGGCAAAGTTGTCTGCCCTTGGTTACAGGGTTTGGGTTGACGTAGAGAAGTTCAAAGGTGCGGAAAGCATTTGGCGTACGATTGAACCTGTCCTGCGAATAGAGGCCCGCTGCCTAATTCTAGTGCTGTCACGATCAACCTTTGGTTCAGATAACTTGCTTCGACAGGGCGTGGCCAATGAAATGGAATTGGCCTTAACTCTAGAGAGGGACCATCCTCGATTTGTCCTCCCCTGGATTCTGGATGACCTGCCCTTTGCAAGCTTGCCAATTCAGCTTCAAAACCGGATTTCCGTGCCCGAACGACGATGGTCTGCTGCGCTCCCAAAGATTGTGGAGTACCTAGAATCGCTGGCAATCCCGGCATGCCCGGAGAATGGAGTGGGCGCTGAATTGTTAAAGCGTCTTCTGATCTCGGAACAAGTCGGCGTCTCCCAAACGCCCTCGATCTACGACCTCAATCGAATCGAATGTTGCAGCTTGCCAGAATACATCTTCAGCATCGAAGACGACCCTGTGTTAAGCGACAAATGCTCGACGAGCAAGTCGTTTTTCGGCCGAAAGCTTAGCTTCCACGCTATCAGGGGTTCGTCAAGGCTCTTTGGGAGGGGCGATCCTACGGCCTTCAATCTCGCCGATGCAATGAGCCAGGGCATCGATTCTCTCGGCTTGGAACCAAAAGACGTTCGGCTAATCGTCGTGGAGCTAACTAAGAAAGCGCTCTATGCTCATCTGCGAGCCAAGGGGCTTGTTGAGCATTGTCGAGTGAATCGAGGGCCCGTGTTCTTTTTCAATTCCGCATGTGTTCCTAATGGCAAGATAAGCGTTAAGCTTCCCGAGAACTCCCGGCGGAGCCCGAGGAATGTATGGGGCAAGCATAAGGATATCTTTTGGCACCTGGGCATTGAGTTACTTGTTTCTGCCCCAGACGGGCTTCTGTTGACCTTGAGCCCGCACATCCTGTTCACCAAGGACAGCGTCACTGAACCCCTCGATGATGATCCGACTCGAAACTATCGAAAGCAGCATGGCCGTCGGCGAGCGATTGCTAAACTGTGGTTCAACGATAAGTGGCGAGGCTTCTTGTATCCCTTTCTCGCCCATATGCGGGAGAGCAATGGTGACATCCAAATCCAGTTCGATGACAACAGTCCAATGGTGTTCTCAGGAGCACTCTCGTCGGTCGAGGTTCCGGTAACACACGTGGCCGTATCCGAACTGATTCCTGACGACCTCTTTGAATTGTCGGATGAAGAGGGCGAGGACGCGGATCATGTATAGGGCACAGATTTTAGAGGAGCCCCTGATCCAAATGGGAATGGGGCAAACGACTCATCATCCTAGAGTTGGGTTGTCCCTCTATGGTCCTGTAAGTTCACCGTCCACTCGAACTGTACGGCTTGGCTACATTGGCCCTAAAGAGGGCTTGGAGCACGCAAAGCAGTTCGTCGCGGCCCTCATGGATCCATTGCGCTTTCCGATCGATCCCCGTGCGCGCGTACCTTTCCCGGGTTTTGAAGCAGCCTTCGAGTGCGCGCTTCCAGATCGATTTGAGGTAGTCAAGTGGGTTTCATTATCGTCAATAAAGCAAACTCTTAAGGTCAGGGAGCGTCATCAACGGATTTTCAAAACTGTCGAGCTTTATCTGAAGCCTTTAGAGCAGGCTAGGCGCGAGGAAGATGTTGCAGCCGTTCTCTGGGTTTGTTACGTGCCCGACATCGTATTCAACCATTGCCGACCGAAGTCAGACCCGTTAGCGGATGCTGACGTTGTTGCTGCTCCATCTCTGACGCCTAAGGAGCTTCAGCGCAGACTAGAGGACATCTCAGCAGGCCAAGGCGGACTCTTTGACGACGAAGGGCCAGGGGTTGACCTGGAGGCGGTTGAATACAAGCCCGATTTCAGAACTCAACTGAAGCACCGCTTACTTGCATCTCAGATCACCGTCCAACTAATCCGGGAACAGACCTTTGCAATCGTAAACGGCCTTGAAGGTGTAGGAGCCCAACTTCAGAGCGAACCTCGCAAGCTGTCCGCCTTGTACACGCATGTGAACGACATCCTCTGGAATCTAAGCACAACTCTATTCTACAAGTCGTCTGGGAGCCCATGGAAGTTGGCGAACCTTCGGCAAGGGGTGTGCTATGTAGGACTTGTGTTTAAGCGAACGGAGCGTCCGAAGCGCGTCCAGTATGGAGTGCAGCCGGAGTCGACAACTGCATGCTGTGCCGCTCAAATGTTCTTGGACTCAGGCGATGGAACTGTCTTCAAGGGCAATGTTGGCCCTTGGTACAGTCCGGATACCAAGGAATGTCACTTGAACTCAGAGGCGGCAGAGCACTTGATTCGGATGGCTGTTGAGGGCTACAAGGAGCGTTTCGATGGTGCATACCCTCGGGAGTTGTTTATACATGGAAAGACCGCATTCTCCGATGCTGAGTGGGATGGATTTACTCGGGCAGTCCCGGTAGAGACCAAGCTCTCGGGCATTAGGATTCGGACTCGCTCCCAAATCCGCTTGTTTCCTCGGTCGGACTTTGCTGCTCTTCGGGGAGTTGCTCTCATTTTGGATTCACGGCATGGGCTACTGGTTTCAAACGGATGGGTTCCAAGAATGCAAACCTATCCTGGACGAGAGGTTCCGGTGCCTTTGGCCGTGGACCTTTTGCGCGGGGATGCTGAAATCCAGACGGTGCTGGAAGACATTCTCAAACTGACAAAATTGAACTACAACACGAATGTATATGGCGACGGCATCCCAGTCACCTTGAGATTCGCTGACTCGATTGGCTCAATCTTGACAGCTGGACCCGAGGCCAACACTCCTCCTCTTCCATTTAAGTTCTATATTTAGCATGAAGTCGCACTAGCTGGAGCTTGCCCGAGAAAGGGCGCCCGACACCTGAGGTTCCTAAATGGGTTCCTAAACGAGTTGCCCGTTGAAGACCCAACATGACCCGAGTCAGGAACCTAAAACGAGTCGGTCGAGCGCATGGAAGTTGCAATCGCACTGCAGAGGTCGTCGGTTCGATCCCGATCATCTCCACCACTCCATTTTGGGTCAGGATAGTTTACGCACTGTCTCTGTACTGAATCAAACACCGCTGCTTCGCCACCGCTTCCTATTTCATTCGGCTGCGCGGGCATTCTTATGACTGCGTTGTAGTCAGCGAGCTTCTTGACTTAAGCCGCTAAACAGCATATATTTCTTGAAGGGAGGTTTCATGAAACGATTTGCAATTGTTTCGTCGGCGATAGCTGTATGTTTTGCCACAGTCGTTGCTCAGAATTCTTGGCCAGACCTGACTAAGATGTGGGATTCAGGCTATAAGGATGATAGCTGCACCATCTACGGCGCTGCCCAGCCAGGTACAGACAAGGCTTATTCCAACGCCAAGAAGAACAGATTCCGACTGCCTGGCTCGTATAAGAACCTTGCTTGGAAGGACTTTGTAACACTGCCTTCTGGCAACAAGCTCTCCAAGAGTGAGCAGAATTCGCTGGAGGATCAGGGCGTTCAGATTGAAGGCTATGTTTACAAGGCCTTTTCTGGGGGGTCTGGCGGTGAGAGTTGCAACTGTGGAGCCACAAAAGGCAGGTTGCTCGATACGCACATTGAACTCGTGCAGAGCAAGTCTGACCTGCAAGGATCGAGCAATAGGATTGTCGTAGAGTCGACGAGCAGAACTCGATTGTTGGCCAAGATGGGATTGCTGAATGCAAACTTCTCAAATCCCACGAACTGGAGTCATGATAATCTCAGCAGGGAATTGGTAGGAAAGAGAGTAAGGCTGAAAGGCTGGCTTTTCTATGACCCAGACCACGAGTCCGGAGCGTGGAGTGTCGATAAGAAGAACCGATATGGTGAGAGCAATTGGCGTGCTACTCCGTGGGAAGTCCACCCGGTGATGAGTATCGAAGTTATCAACTAGGGCGGGCTTAATACTTCACAGCGTCCGGTCCTGCATATTCGTGCAGGCATTCCAGGCTTTCAAGGACGTCCGGGAAAGCCTGGAATCGCCGCACTAGCTACTTATTAGTAGTGCCAAAAAGCCACCCAGCAGCGATTGCCTGATCAATGGGTTGCGTCACAGTGACCTGGATTTTATCGCAGGCTAGCGAGAAGCTCCTCAAGCTGATCCAGTACCTCAGGCATTGCGCCGGTCGATCCGGTGTCAACCGCTTCCGCCGAAGGATAGCGATCATGCACGGTCAACAGCGTCTTGCCGCCGTTTTCTTCGAAAGTCACCGTTGTAACGGTCTGCCCGGCGTCGCCCTCATCGTTGGTCCAAACGATGCGCGAGTGCGGGGTCACTTCGACGTACGTGCCGAAGAACTCCATCGTTGAGCCTTCGTGGAGAAACGCCAAGCGATACTGCCCTCCAGCGCGAACATCCAGTTCACAGGAAACCAGGTTCAGGCCATACGACTTTGGCACCCACCATCTTCGGAAGAGCTCGGCGTTGGTCCACGCCTCAAAGACGAGGTGCGGGGGCGCGTTGACGGTGCGCGTCACGACGAGTTCTGTGTCGGATTTCCGCTCTACTTTCGTGTCGTTCTTCGCGAGGGTGGCCTCAGTTTCTTTGTTAACGTCCATTTGCTTTTTCCTTCTGTTTCAATTCCTCGACAACAATGTCCAGCTCGTCGAAGCGTGCGGCCCAGAGCTGGCGATGCCTCTCGATCCATGCCGCTTCTTCTTCGAGCTTTCGCTGCCCGAGCATGCAGGTCCGCACGCGCCCAACCTTCTTGGTGCTGACAAGACCCGCATCTTCTAAGATGCCGATGTGCTTCTTCATGCCTGTGAGGGTCATTTGGAATTGCTCGGCGAGAGCTGAGATCGAAGCGTCGGCATGGCCAAGCTGCTCCAGAATGCCGCGTCGGGTGGCGTCCGCGAGCGCACCGAACGAGGCGTCGAACTGGGTTTGGCTATACTGAACCATATGGTTCAGTATAGCGCATGAATGACGCTTTTGCAAGGGGGATGAAAAGCCGTACGAGGATGGATCACTGGGCGATCAAGCTTCCGGTGTGAAGGCCTTTCTGGACTCCTTCAGAAGAACCAGAGCGAAGACGGCGATCCACAGAAGATATGCGGTGATGTTGACGCGCTCCCATACACCCATCATTGGAGTGGGCAGATTCTTCGTCATCGCACCGAACACGATCATGAGGATGAGCATCGCCACAGAGAACGCCGCAAATCTCCCTCGCAGACTGACCGCGGAAAGCACGATCGCCGACATCATCAGCAATCCCCAAACGGCGGTGAATACGATGTGCAGCGTATCGGTAAGTGATCCACCTCCCGCGGCGATCACCTCTCGCTTGTGCATCGGAGGCCAAAAGAAGCCGAGGACGGTTTCGATAAGTATTGCAGCGGCGGCATAGCGCAGAGCTTTGCGTCCTTCGGCAGCTTTCCAAACCCCTATGCCGAACAGAAGCATCAGGAAACCATAAGGGGTGACCAGCCAGATCCAGAGAGCACGGGTGGGAGCATCGACGGCAGAGAGCTCGCTGACCGTATACGATGTCCAGTCATAGCCCGAATACATCAGCGGTGTGACGATGTTTGCGATCAGATAAAGCAGCGCGGCGAGGATGCCGCACACGAGAAGTCGGCGGACCTTTGAAGGTTGGATTGGGTTCATCTTATGCCCTCATTTCCGATTTCGGCGAGTGTGCATCTGGATTCCTTTGATGACTAAAAGGTCAAGAAACAAAGTCGGGATCGATGGCTGCGTTCAGTAACATGGCTCTATGCTGAGTTTGCTGATGGCGGGGTTGATGCACTTGCCAAAGGAGCCAGAAATCACCGTTGCCTGCTACTACTTCGGCAACTATCATACGGGCGACTCTCGGAACTCAAAGGTGAAGGGGCCGGAGTGGTCGGAATGGGAGCTGGTCAAGAACGCCAAACCGCGCTTTCCCGGGCACCATCAGCCCAACGAACCGCTTTGGGGCTATACCGATGAGAAAAAGCCGGAGGTGATGGCGCAAAAGATCGAAGCCGCCGCCAGCCACGGCATCGATGTCTTCATCTTCGATTGGTACCACTACAACGATGGGCCGTTTTTGGAAAGACCGATCGACGAAGGATTCCTCAAGGCGAAGAACAGCAGCAAGATGAAATTCGCGCTGATGTGGGCGAACCACGACTGGCTAGACATCCATCCCTACCGGCGCGGAGCGCCTCCGGCCTTGCTCTATCCCGGAGTTGTGTCGCCGGAGAAATTCAAGTCGATCACGCAGATCGTGATCGAAAAGTACTTCCGCAAGCGCAACTATTGGAAGATCGACGGCAAGCCGTACTTCTCGTTCTACGATCTGGACAGTCTGGTGCGGGGGTTCGGCAGCGTCGAAGCTACTCGAAAGGCATTGGATGAGTTTCGAGAAGCGGCGAAACGGGCCAAGCTTCTGGGGCTGCATTTGAATGCGGTGGTGTGGGGCCAGGTGATTCTGCCCAATGAAAGGGTGGTGGCCGACCCAGCAAAGCTGATCAAAGATCTGGGATTTGACTCGGTCACGTCGTATGTCTGGATTCACCACGTTGGGCTTCCGAACCAGCAGACCGACTACAACTACGTTCGCGACCGTTATCTGGGCTACTGGGAAGGGGCCACGAAGACCTTCGACGTGCCCTATTTCCCAAACGTCACGATGGGTTGGGATTCCAGCCCGCGAGCGGAGCAGTCACAGCCGTTTGAGAACGTGGGCTACCCATTCATGAACACCATATCGAACAACCCTCCAGAGAACTTCCAGACAGCCTTGGAGATGACCAAGAGTCGGCTTATTGCTAACCCCAAAGGACCGCGCATCCTGAACATCAATTGCTGGAATGAATGGACGGAAGGGAGCTATCTGGAGCCGGACAAGGTTCACGGAATGGCTTACCTGGAAGCTGTGAAGAGGGTTTTTGCCAAGCGGTAGGAGGCTCTTTTACGCAGCGTCCTAGGCGCAAGTTGAAGAGCTTGTAAATTTATGTCACTATTAGTGACATGAATAATGAGGCGAGGAGGTCTTACAACAGTCCGCTGCGCGAAGCCCAGGCGCAGAGGACGCGCGAGTGCATCCTTGAGAGCGTCGCCGCGTGGCTGCAGTCGGAATCTCCAGCCCCGCTCACGCTCGATGCCATCGCTCAGCACGCAGGCCTGGAGCGCAGGACCGTCTTCCGACACTTCAAAACTAAAGAGGCTCTGCTTCAAGAGTTTTGGGTTTGGATCAACGACCGACTCACCCCTCAAATTCTCCCGACTTCGCTTGAAGAGCTGATCTCCGCGCCCAAGGAGACCTTCGCCAAGTTCGACGATCAGGAAGGCGTTATCCGTGCTAGCCTGCACACGCCAACTGGGCGTGATATGCGGATGTCGGCGGCTCCTGCGCGGCGTGAAGCCTTCCAGACCGCCTTGCAACCCGTTGCCCGTGATGCTTCCCCGCAGGATCGGGAGCGGCTGGAAGCGGTCGCCCACTTGCTTTACAGTGCCTCAGCCTGGGAGACCATGCGCGACTATGCGGGCATCAGCGGCTCGCAAGCAGGTGAAGCTGCTTCGTGGGCATTGCAGATTCTTACCGACGTCGTGCGCCAATCTGGGCGCACCTTGACCCCCTTACAAGGAGAAAACAACATGTCAACAACAGTCGCCGTTACTCGTCCCGAAGAAGCACCCGCATTGTGGGTTGTGCGCGACCGTATCCGGTTCATGGGCGGAGTTGCCGGAACCGACTTTAGCGTTCTCGAGATCGAGGTACCGCCGGGATCGGGCACGCCTCCGCACCGGCACGATTCGCCGGAGACTTTCCGCGTTCTAAGCGGAGAACTGACCTTTGGAATTTTTGGCGAAGGCGCTCCGACTGTGACCGCCGAAGGCCCAGGCGCGGTCGTGACGGTTCCGTCGCAGGTGCCTCACAACTATCAGAACAACAGCGGCGCTCCGGCGAAGATGCTGGCGGTGGTCGATCAGTCGATGGTGGATTTCTTCCGCGACCTGGGCCATACAGAAACGCCGCCTGCGGGTCCTCCCAGCGAGGCTGAGATTGGGCAGGTGCTGGAAGCCTGTGCACGGCACGGCATTACTCTGCTCGGCGGACCTCCCGCCTGATCGGTTCTCGCTTAGGCGCTTTGTGGCACGGCATGTCTGTACATGCCGTGCCAAACTGCTTCTATGGCTGAGATTCGGATTGGAATGTCGGGGTATGCGTATCCGGAGTGGCAGGGCGAGGGGCAGTTCTATCCGGCTGGGTTGGCCAAGTCCAAGTATCTGACGTTTTACGCTGGCCGATACACGACGGTGGAAGGCGTGGGGATGTTCAAGTCCATGCCTACTGAATCTACAGCACTCAAGTTCATCAAGGAGTGCCCCCCGGACTTTCACCTCTCACCCAAGATGAATCAATCGGTGACCCACTTCAAGCGGCTCAAGCCCGAAAGCTTGCCCGTGGTCGAAGATTTTCTCAAGCCTTTGGTGGCGCTGGAAGAGAAAGGGATGATGGGGCCGGTGCTGATCCAGCTGCCGCCCAACTTTGCCGTCAAGCTGGATGTTCTGGAGGCGTTTCTTGCCGGGATTCCGCATCGGCCTTCATTGCGGTGGGCGGTGGAATTTCGGCATCCATCGTGGCAGACCGCTGAGACCGAAGCCTTGCTGAAGAAGTTTGGTGTGGCATGGGTAGCCGACGATACAGACGAGTCAGAGGCGGTGATCCGCGAAGTTGCGGATCACCTTTATGTGCGACTGAGAAAGACGGATTACTCGGATGAGAGCCTGAAAGCATGGGCGACACGGCTGAAGGCGGACGGTCGGGATGCCCACGTTTATGTGCGGCATACGGATGTTGAGGAGCCGTGGGTATGGGCGGATCGGCTGGTTGAGCTGACCGCACGCTAGCACGCCGATCCTCAGAACCTATGCGTTCGGTAGGCCCTTTTTGTAGGCCACAATCACCAGCCTGTTTTTGAAGGTTATTCAGGTTGCATTTCGAGCCTTAGAGCGGGGACAGGCGGCTAGGCCCTGCCGTGCAAATTTGTACTGCACGGAGCTGACGAGGCGTATTCCAATAAGGGAATCGTTAAGTTTGGAACCCTTGGAGGCTAAACAAAATGAGTAAACCTATATATGATGACGACCGCCTCGTCAATCAGCATGAATCTGCAAAGGCGGCTGTCGAGCATGACCTGAACGCGGAGGTTTCTTACCGCGCCGAACAGGACGCTCGAAAGGACAGTGAGACCCTTGATCGCATGGCCGGCATGGTCAAGGACAAAGCGATCGCAGAGGTCGTCGACGCGTCAAAACTGTCGGACCGGAGGCGCACCCTTGCCCGAACGGTTCAGGTGATCGACTTCCTTTTTTACACGGTTTACGTCCTATTGGGCGTCCGACTTGTCCTTGCACTGATCGGTGCAAACCAGGCATCCGGATTTGTGAAGTTTGTCACCACGATCACCAATCCGTTCTACTCTTTCTTCCGAGGCATCGTGGAAAGCCCAACAGCAGAGGGCGGCTACACGATCGCGCTGCCGATTTTGGTGGCGATTGGAGCCTACGCGCTGCTCCATTGGGGCGTTCGCAGCCTGGCAAAGCTCATCGCCTATCGACAGTCTGAAATTTAGCCCTTGCGGCTCGGTGAGCGTTGGGCTCGCTGAAAGCGATCAGGCAGTTACCGCCCCCTGATGAGTGGTCTTGAGGGGGCGTTTCTCTTTGTTCAGTACACCTATCGCCGATGTTCAGGCGCGCCCTGTCTCCGAAACCTTCCACCCGCAACAAATCTGCCTGTTGGACAGGCTAAAATCGGGCGTGTCGAACTGGCACTTGCATCAGTTGGGGACAGTCAGAGTCTCGGGGAACGGCCTGGTCTATGACTCGTTTGGGACGGTTCGATCACAGAAGCTGCTGGTCCTTCTCAGCCTGTCGTCTTCAGGGGCCATGAGCCGCCAAGTTCTCGCGGAGCAACTGTGGCCAGACGACTACTATGATGCTAGCCGTCTGCGCCTGCGGCAAGAGCTTTATCGACTCAAGAGCTCACTGGGTGACGCCTCGGAAATCCTATGGTCAACATCGAGCGAAGTCGGAATCGACAAGAGCAAGATTCAAACCGATATCCAAGTCATTGATTCAGGCTGTGAAGGCACGGTGTCGGATCAGTTGCTTGAGCTGTTTCAGCTTGAATTCTTGCCCGGCTGGGATGACCCGTGGGTTACAGCCGAACGCACGCATATCGAATCAAAGATCCTGAGCGCGGCCAAGGTTGCGGCAAGTCAAATGCTGGAAACGGGCGACGCGAAAGGCGCGCTCGCAGTGAGCGATTCTTTCATCAAAAAGTATCCGGTGGATGAAGAGCTCCGGATGATTGCCGTTCGGGCATTGGCGAAAACCGGAAGCATGTCTTCGGCTGTAGCTCAATATCAAGATTATCGACGCCGCTCGCGTGAATCGTCGGCTTCGCCCCAGAGCGATCTTGATTCCAACGATCAGCTGCCGTCGTTCGGCGTTTTGCAGCACTCTGATTGGGGAGTCTTGATTCCCGCACCCATCGACACGCTGTACGGTCGGGAGGGAATTGTCAGTCAGATTCTTGGTCCAAACGGACTTCTGAGAAATTCAAGGCTGACCGTACTCACCGGACCGGGAGGCATCGGCAAAACAAGCATCGCGATTGAGCTTGCCAATCGGATCAAGGCCCAAAACGAGCTTCGTGTGGCGTATGTTTCCTTTGCCGACACCTTTGAATCTTCGGATTGGTGCCATCACGCCATCGGGCAACTCGGGATCGATATACCTTCACAGTCCGACACGCTCAAGTTTCTAGGCGCTTTGTTGGGTGAGCAGCCCACTGTCTTGTTTCTTGACGGGATCGAGGCCATCTTGCCTGAGGCTGCGAAGGATCTGCAAAGCCTGATCGTTCAAGCTCCGTCGCTAAGGATCATCGCGACGTCGATCATTTCGACACAGCTTGAATTGGAGAAGAGTATTGCCGTTGGGCCGATCAACCCGGAAGTCGCGGGCTATGAGCTGCTCTTCGAAGGGCTTCAAAGATTTCGATCCGCCGCCATCTCAAGCTCGAAAGAGACGAAAGCGCTGAGAGAAATCGCGGTCCGACTTGATGGGTACCCGCTTTCACTGCGTGTTGCGGCCTCGCGGTTGCGGTTCCTTAGCCCTTCCGATCTGCTGAGCCAGCTGGAGAAGGTGACGACCGTTCGAGAGTCAGCAGATTTGCCTGCAAGGCACAGAACGCTTGAGTCTGCCCTTGACTCCAGCTATTCGTGGCTTTCGGAGAATCAGCAGAAAACGCTTTGCCAGCTCTGGCCCTTCCCACACGGCATTGGGATGGACCTTGCTTCCCGATATTTCGAAGGAACCCCGTTTCTGGATACTTTGGAATCTCTGCTCGATTCATCCTTTGTCGTGCTGGACGAGTCCTCTGATCCAGTACGCGTTCGACTGCTGGCTCCTATCCGCTCATTTGTCGACTCCAAGCTGTCGGCGACCGAAAAAGAACGGCTCCTGGAGACTGCCAGAGCGCACATCTTCCAGTTTGCCAAGGAGACGAACATTAGCGTATGGAAGCCGCTGCGAGAAGCCGACCTTGCCCGGCTTGAGACGGAATCTCTCAATCTCATTGCCGCTTTCAACCAAGCATGTGAGCAGAACCCAAAGGAGATCATTCCGATCCTCGATCCGATGCTCCGTTTCGAGTCTCAGCGTGGCCGTGCAAACAAGCTCATTCATCGGGTTGCAGCGCTGCGGCATGTTTGGCAGGACCAAGAGCAAGGAGTGCGGATCGATTTGGATCTTCTTCTGGCTCATACGGCAATCGCCTGTCATCAAGAGGACTTGGCGACGGAGCCAATCCAAGCCGTTCAAGAGTCGCTTTCCCATGCGAACAGCGTCCAGATCGCAAAGCTCGCGCTTGTTCAGGCGATGAGTATCTTTCGAAGGGACTTTTCTGCGGCTGCGCCTATGGCCCTCGAAGCTGCAGCGCTATCTCACTCTTGCGGCGAATCGTATCTGGAGGCCAGGGCGCACCGACTGCTTGGGCAGGTCTATAACTTCCAAGTGCAGACGGAGAAGTCGCTGGAGCATTTGAGCAAAGCCTATGTTCTGTTTGAATCCGTGGGTGGGACGGTTGAGCTTGGTACGCTTGGCGTCCACTATGGAGCCCAGCTGTGGGTGGCTCAGAGAGTCGCCGAGTCAGAAAGGATCCTTGGCCGTTCGAAGGAGATCGTTCTTAGCCAGAAGGACCCTGTAGCATGGGCGTTTCTTTATGAAATCGAAGGCCGGATTGCATTGGATGCAGGCACGCCCAAGGAGGCCGAAGAGCATTTTCAGAAGGCTCTGCAAGTGTGGCAAGCGATCGGCAGTCCGTACCAGGAAGCGGACCAGCTGCACTCTCTTACCAAGTGCTTTCTCGCTCAGGACAAAGTTCAGGAAGCGAAGATTGCCCTCGTCAAAGCGGCGGACGGCTGGACGAAAGACGACAATCTTGGAGGCATATGCTGCTCGCTCACACTGCTGGCCCGAATCCTTTCAATGGACGGGAAAGTTGAGCTGGCTCGCTCCGTTATTCTGTTTGCAAAAGACTTAGAGGCTGAGAACAGTCTGGCGATTGTTCAGCCGGAGCTGGATTTGAGAAGTCAGTTGGAAGCTGAAATTGGCATTGGTGCAAAGCACGAATGGGAGCCTACGCTCGCCCACGCCCGGAAGCTGTTCGACCACATTCTTGTTCCTTTTCAGATGCCATCTGATTGAGGAAGCTCTCCCAAATTCGCCTGTCGTCTTTGCTGAAGCGGGGCCTGACGCAGATTTGCAAGGTTTCGAGGATGGGGTTCTTCATCGCCATGACGCTGCAACCGTCCAAGCGAACCTTACTTTCCCCGTTTCGGTGGCTGGCCGGAGCTGAATCTCGGGGCAGCTGACCCGTGGCTTGGTCGATCGCCTCTGCAAGAAACGACAGGATCGCCTGCTCTTGCTCTTCTGCCTCTTTCGGCAACGTTCCGGAAAGCACCAAGTCGGTTGTCAAGACCCTCTCACGAAGCGAGCCGACGTAGGGAATGAGCTCGACAAAGGTCGATCTCAATCGCTCAATCTCGGCTTGGCTAAAGGCGACAACGGGTCTCAACGTGCTCATGAACACCGAAATGATTGCATGGCAAATGACGCCATTTTCGGGTGTCATACCGTTGTTGCGTCGTTGTAACGGATTTGTAACAGCCCCTGCATTCCTCTGTAACGCCCTCCGCCGAAAAATGACTGAGAACACGACGAGGCAGGCTGAAAACCTACGGTGAGGCTTGCAACAGACGACTTAGAAAGCTAATTGAGGCAAAGAGGAAATTTGTGATGAAGAGTATCAAGAGATTCATTGGATTAGGATTGGTTTCGATGCTGGCCTTTGGGCTGGTGGGATGCGGAGGCGGCGGAACTGGCGCTGGCAGTCAGCCAAAGCAGGTTCAGAGCATTCTGGTGGTGGACTACTCTCTCGAGTGCCTCATTTCATTCAGCGATATGACTGGAGCAGGCTGGACTAAGTTTGGCTCGGGAGGCAGCGGGGTCAATCAGTTCCATAGTTCTAACGGCGTGGCTTTGGATAGTCAGGGAAGAATCTACATCACTGATCGTGCTAACAACCGAATCGTTCGTGTAGATAACGCCACGGGAGCTGGGTGGACGACTTTTGGCACATCAGGCTCTGGCACGAACCAGTTTTCGGGTCCTGTAGGCATCACCCTGGATAAACAGGGCCGGATCTACGTTACCGATGCTCTGAACAATCGCATCGTCCGGTTCAATGACATGACGGGCACTGGATGGACGACCTACGGAACCAGCTCAGGACCCGACCAGTTCAGCACCAACATTATCGACATTAAGGTCGATGGCTCTGGAAGGATCTGTGTTGTCGACGCGGGCTATAGCCGGGTTATACGAATCAACGACATGACCGGCGCTGGTCGAACGACGTATGGCAATTATGGTTCGGGAACGAATCAGCTGAACTTCCCAATCGGACTTGCTTTCGACGGAGCCGGACGCATGTATATCACCGATAGCGGAAATAAGCGTGTCGTACGGGTGAACGACTTCAGCGGCACAGGCTGGGTGGCCTATGGAGCGAGCGGCTCGGGGGTTGGGCAGTTTGCAGGGATCAATCGGGTTATCGTCGACTCTCAGAACAGGATCTATGTCACCGACGAAAGCAATGATCGCATTGTTCGAATGGACGATATGACGGGCTTAGGCTGGGTCACGTTTGGAACCACAGGTACAGGAGTGAACCAGTTCGGCAACCCTTCCGGCATCGCTCTGATCGAGAATTGACCTAACGATCATCAACGGCAATAGCCGATTTCGACGTCCGGCTTTCGCCGGACTTTTCACTGACTGATCACCGCGGTTTGCTGAGTTTTGCTGCGGACGACTGACAAGGGTTCAAAGAGGATTTGAGATGAACAGCATTCAGAAGATCATTTGTTTTGGAATGGCGACCGCGATTGCGGGAAGCCTGGTTGGATGTGGAGGCAGCGGTGGCGGAAGCTCTACGCCGTCAAAGCAGATTGAGAAGATCTTTGTCGTTGATCGCAACAACTACCGTGTTGCGGCAATGAACGATTTCACGGGCACAGGCTGGTCTACTTTCGGTTCCAGCGGCTCAGGAACGAATCAATTCGATTTGCCGGGCGGTGTGGACGTTGACAGCATTGGCCGCATTTATATCGCGGATCGCGACAACAACCGTATCATCCGGATCGACAATATCTCGGGCGTGGGTTGGACCGCCTTCGGCACAACGGGAAGCGGTACGAACCAGTTTGATTTTCCTACGTCTGTGAGCGTTGACAAGCAGGGTCGGATCTACGTAACCGACTCTCACAATCATCGCATTGTCCGCTTTGACGATATGGGCGGAGCCGGGTGGACGACCTTTGGAACCGACGGTGCTGGCGTTGGCCAGTTTAGCGGCAATTTGTTTGACATCGAATTTGACAGTCACGGAAGAATCTATGTGTCTGACGTTGTCCATGACCGGGTAGTCAGAATCAATGATATGTCTGGCGCTGGCTGGGCAACGTTCGGCACGAGCGGATCTGGAACGAATCAGGTCGATTCTCCGCTTGGGCTTGCCATCGACAAGGCAGATCGTTTGTATATTGTCGATGCACAGAACCGTCGAATAATTCGAATCAACGATATGTCTGGTTCTGGCTGGGCAACGTTCGGATCTTCAGGCCTTAGTGTGGGACAGTTTGGGCTGATTTGCGGGCTTTCCGTGGATTCGCAGGGGCGCATCTACATAACGGATCAGTCGAGACATGCTGTCATCCGGATCGATGGAATGTCGGTTGCCGGCTGGACAGAGCTCGGCGGCTTTGGAAGTGGCACAAGTCAGTTCGATGTGCCAGTGGATGTTCTCGTCTTTGAGCGATAGCTTATGGCCACAGCCCCTCCGGTGAGATTCGGAGGGGCTTTTTTGTGCAATTCGTTGGCGGCGGCTTGCGGGCATTGTGGTTTTGAAAATGCGTTTCGTATAATGCGCCAAAGTGAAGATCAAAGTCTCTGCCACGATTCAAGCTCCTCGAGAGCAGGTCTTTGAGTTCTTCACGGACTTTCCCGAGTCGGCGAAGGTCTTGCATCAAGCCTTTCAGATCGACTTTCAAAGCCCGCAGACAGCTGGGCTTGGCGCGGAATGGATACAGCACGGAGGCGATCCCGAAGACCCGACCGTCGCAACGCACAAGATTGTCGCCTTCAATCCTCCCGAGTCGTACACGATGACGACCGATGACTCGGCATCCCTTGAAACGATGGAATTCCGCTTCGTCGAAGCGAGTGGGGGCACACACGTTTCATTCGAAGTTGCTTTTCAGGCGAAAGGGTTCTTCAAGGCCATTTTCGCCCGCCTCTTCAGCTTCGTCATGAAAGGATTCATGCAAAGGGATCTCAACCGAATGAAAGAGGCGATCGAATCTCAGGACGCAAACTAACGGCCCTGCGGCTGATCATGTTCGTGCAGCTGCCTCTCGCGGAATCGGTTACAATGATGTTCAGGCGCGGCCCGCGCCTCCCCCCTCCATCGGGAAAGTATCCGTTTCATACGGGGCATGTTTCGCAGATTGAGCCGACTGTTTCGAGCAGGCGCATGAGGAGGGGTTGCGACATCCGCTCGCAAATAGGAGGATCAACAATGAAACTATCTGCGCCGATCTATCGCCTCAAGCGCGAGGCAAAAACCCTTTCCCGCCAAGAGAGCATCTCGCATCTTGAAGCACTCGATCGCATTGCTGTTCGAGAAGGTTTCAAAACCTGGAGTCTGCTTGCCGCCAAGCTTGCCGAAACCGCACCGAGCGTTCACCTTTATGGGCAGCTTAAGCCAGGAGAACTGCTGCTGATTGGGGCACGCCCCGGTCATGGCAAGACCTTGATGGGGTTGGAGTTGGCGGTGGAATCGATGAAGGCGGGCAACAAGGCCACGTTCTTCAGCTTGGAATACACCGATCAGGAATGCCTCGACCGCTTTGCGGCGATGGGAGTGGACCTGACGCAGTATGAAGGGTTGTTCGAGTTTGACGGCTCGGACGATATCGACGCCTACCGCATCAAGGAGCGGCTGGATTCTGCGCCGCGCGGGACGCTTGCTGTCATCGACTATCTGCAGCTGCTGGATCAGCGACGGGAGTCGCCGGAACTGATGGTGCAGGTTCGGGCGCTGAGGGCGTTCGCGATCGAACGGGGATTGATTTTGGTGTTCATCTCGCAAATCGACCGCTCGTATGACCCGGCGACGAAGCCGTTTCCAGAGTTGGAAGATGTGCGGTTGCCCAATCCGCTAGACCTCACGCTGTTCGACAGGACATGCTTCCTGAACGATGGCGAAGTCCGGTTTGGAGTAGCGAGCTAAGGCATATTTGGGGCAGAAATGCCCCGAATTCTCTTTGAGTAAACTCCGCCCATGACTGTCAAAGAAGTGCTGACGCGCCTGGAATCGATGGGCGATGAGAAGCTGAAGAAGATCAACATCCGAAACGGTGCGAGCGAGAACCAGTTCGGCGTCAAGATGGGCGATCTGCGCAATCTGGCGAAAGAGATCAAGACCAATCCCGACTTGGCTAAGCAGCTTTGGGGAAGCGGAAACTGGGACGCGATGCTCCTATCGACGCAGCTCATGAAGCCCAAAGAACTGTCAACCGATGAGGTTGAAGCGATGGTAGCTTCTGTGCCCTATTCCGAGACAGTGATCTTTTCTCAGCTGTCCGACTGGCTGGTCACAAACGTGGTCAAGCAGCATCCGAAAAAGGAAGAGCTGCGCCAAAAGTGGATGACGTCTGATCACAAGATGCTGGTCCGTGCTGGATGGAGCCTCACCGCTGAGCGCATAACCAAGTCCCCTGAAGGGCTGGACATCGTCGGGTTGCTTGACCGGATTGAGAAGGAGATGGGAACCGTGCGGCCCATGTCGCAGTGGCCGATGAACTACTGCCTCGCCGAGATCGGGATTAACTTCCCAGAACACCGCGCCCGCGCCGTCGCGATCGCCGAAAAGATCGGTGCGTTCAAGGATTATCCGGTATCGAAGGGATGCACCTCTCCCTATGCTCCGATATGGATAAGTGAGATGGTCAAGCGAAAGGGGTAACGGCAGGAACGTCTGAATCGGCTGGCCGTTAATATTAGGATATGGTCCACCGCCGAACATGCGCCAGTCGCATTGGTCTCCTGTTGCTAAGCTGTCTAACGGTGCTTTCTGCTGGGTGTGTCAAGGCCCCCGCGTTGGGAGACGCGTCGGCGGCAGAGACGGGCACTTTCCGGCCTTGGACCCCAGTTGGCGATGAGTGGAAGATCGACCCGTCCGGCGGTATTGCCCGCGGGCAGTATCTCGCATCGGTCGCGCTCAATGATACAGGCAATCTTGGATTTGCGGTAGGTGGCGGCGGGTTAGTGCTGCGCTGGGACGGCAGCACATGGCGCCGAGATGAGGCCGCGATCAAAGCCGCTGACGGCATAGAACTCAAGGCAGTTGCGCTCGATGCCGCAGGCAAGCAGGCGTTGGTCGCTGGAGCGGCTGGCTTCCTCATGAGCTGGAACGGTTCAGCCTGGAAGCGCGAGAAGGAGGCTGAGAAACTCTCTCTCAAACGCAGCTTCTTTGCGGTGGCCATCGAACCCAAGGGCCGAAGCGCCTGGGCGGTAGGGCAGTATGGGATTGCCCTGCATCGAGTTGGTTCCAAGTGGGTCAGGACGAAAACGCCTTATGGCGACCCTGGCTTTGTGTCGGGCGGAGCTCCAGTCGATGTCTTTGGCATCTGGTCGGTATGGATTCATCCGAACGGGGTCGATGCTATTGCGGGGGCGCACAAGAGCGAAGTTGTTCGCTGGAACGGCTCAGCCTGGAAAATCGACAAGCCAGCGACCGACCAGCGGGGAGACTCCAATCCGTTCGGGGGCTGGAACTCCATCGCCATGTCGCGCGATGGCAGCAAGGGCTGGATGGTGGGCTCCAGCAACATCCTGCACTGGAACGGTTCGAAGTGGCTGAAAGACGCATCGGATGGCGATGAAAGCCTAATTGCAGTGGCTACAGATGCGCAAGGGAAGATAGCCTTCGCGGTTGGAATGGAAGGCCAGGTTGAGAAATGGGACGGCACAAAATGGACTGTCGATACGGTCGGCAAGTCCGTTGCCAAGAAGCGGTATTTGCAGTCCGTTGCTTTAAATGCAGCGGGCAACGTCGGCTTCGCTGTTGGAGATCAGGGAATCATTCTGCGATGGGACGGTCAATCCTGGCAGCAAGACCCCGTATCTGAAAAAGCCAGCTACGCAAAGTTTTCCGCGATTGCGGTGAGCGCTGACGGAAAGACCGGCCTTGCTGTGGGCTCCTATGGCGACTATCTCCGCTGGGACGGCACGAAATGGTCGACAGCCGGTGCGGCCAACCCGAAGCGGCTCCGAATCGATTGTCTTTGGATGTCTCCTGCTGGAGACCAAGCCATCGGGCTTAGCCAGGACGGAATCTACCGATGGGACGGAGCGACATGGACGGCGGAACCGAATGGAAAAACGCTCATGGATCTTGCGATAAGCTCAAACGGAAAGTTTGGCTTTGCCGTCGGTTTCTTCGGACAGATCTTCCGCTACGATGGCTCAAGCTGGCGGCTGGATGAACAGGGCAAGAGCATCGCTAAGAACGCTACATTCTATGCGGCTGCGGTGAATTCGGCAGGCAATCTCGCCTTTGCCGCAGGATCGGATATCTTCCTGCGGTGGGACGGAAAGTCGTGGATGAAAGACCCGAAGCTCAGCAAGGGCACAATCGGGTCGATCTGCCTGAATGCCAAAGGCGATCTGGGATTTGCGACGGGCTTCAGCTACAACGGCGATTCGTTCTTCCGCTGGGATGGCAAGCAGTGGCTTACGGACAAGGAAGCGGGCAGGCTTACAACCGATTCAGGTCCCTTTTCTCTTTGTCTGACCCCCGATGGGCGACGGGGCCTTGCGGTCAGTTTTGAGGGGACCGTGCTCGTTTGGGATGGAGCTAAGTGGCATAAAGATGCGGAGGCTACCCGTCTGGCGAGGGGCCAATATCCCATCTCGGCATGTATCGACGCGGAAGGCAAAACGGGCTGGATCCTTGGCAACTATGGCTTTTTGATGCAGTACCGAGTTGGCAGATAGCAACCGTCAGGCAGTTTTCGCATTGCGGCTTGAGACGGCAATCCCGAGTGCCGCGGCAATCATGACTGTAGCTGTTGCAAACGTGGCTTGCAGGCCATGACTGATCGCAACTGTTTGCGCCGATGCAACAGATTCTGACCCACTCGCTACGGCAAAGATGGCTCCCATGAGGGAAGCTCCGGTGATCAACCCGAGATTGCGAGAGAGGTTGAGCATCCCAGAAATCAGCCCCCTGCCCTCAGGCTCGACACCCGACATGATTGCGGCGTTGTTCGACGTTTGAAAGATCGCATAGCCCGATGTGATGAGCATGATAGGGAAGATATATCCCGGTATGCCCAAGGCCATCGGTAAGAGGAAGAGTAGCAGTGAACCACCAGCGATTCCGACCAGGCCAAGAACCGTCATGCGATGTGCGCCCACACGGTCAGTGATACGCCCGGCTGGGATGCCTGTGAGAGCGACGGTGATCGGGCCGACGGAAAGGAGCAAGCCGACTGCAGTGGGGTCAAGCCCGAGTCCTCGCGACAGATAGAACGGACCGACCACCAAAGTGGACATCACGACACTGGAAACAAGAAGGCTCATCGCCAGGCCCCCACTGAGCCTTGAGTTGCGGAAAAGCTCAAGATGGATCAGCGGAGCATCAGTGCGTTTCTGAATGAAAACGAAGGCAGCAGCAGCAAGTCCAGCACCTAGCAAGAGCAGAGCATTCAGACTTCCAAACTGACCTTTGCCCAAAGTTAGAGACAGCGAGTAAGCGGCAAGCGCCGTGCCGAGCAAGAGAGTCCCGAGCGTATCGAATCGTTGCCGGTTTTGTGTTGGCGCTGCACTGTCAGGTGGCAGGGATCGGTTCGCGAGATAGAGGTTGATGAGGCCGATGGGGAGGTTGACAAGGAAGATCGCTCGCCAGCCAACCGTCGAGATCAGCACTCCGCCCAGCGAGGGACCGAGAGCTGTTCCGACTGCCGACATTGTGCCGAGCAAACCCATCGCCACACCGGTCTTTTCTTTCGGGACGGTTTCGCTGACGAAGGCCAGCGTGAGAGCAAGCATGATCGCTGTGCCGAGACCTTGGAACGCGCGGGCGGCAATGAGTACCCACAGCTCTGTCGCCCAGCCGCAGCCAGCCGATGCAACGGTGAAGAGCGAGATTCCGGCAAGCAAGAGTCGCCGCCGCCCAACCATGTCCCCCAGTCGGCCAGCGCTGACAATGAGAGTCGTAACGGCGAGAAGATAGGCCAAGACGATCCACTGGGCTGCTTGGAAGGACGCACCGAAGGCTTTGGCGAGCGTGGGCAATCCGGCGTTAGCAATGCTCGTGTCGAGCGAAGCCATCAGGGTGGAGATGGACAGTCCGACAAGGGCGGTCGGCATTTGAGCGGGCCGGACCGGAGAGGCTTGGGTGAGGGCGCCCACGGACTTAGTCTCCCCGCTCTGTGGTCAGATTCATTGCGTTTTGCAACGAATCCAGAATGGCTTGGGCCTGGGCATCGGTAAGGCTGCCGAAGAAGTCGTCGGCCATGGACTGCCGAAGTCGTTCGATTTCCGCAACAGCCGACTGCCCCTTCTGGGTGAGGACGACAAAGTTTGCTCGCTTGTCGGCAACATCCTTGATTCGAGTGACAAACCCATCCGTCTCCAGCCGCTTGAGCGCACGCCCTACATTGCTGCGGTCGATGAAGATCATTTGAGAAAGCGCTTCCTGAGATGCCTTGCCACCTTGCTGGTGGAGCAGGTTAAGCAAGCGGGACTCTGTGTGGTTGAGACCCAGCGCAGCAAAGCGACGCTCCGCCATTTGGTATCGCCTACGGGCGATGACTCCGACGAGGTCGAAAAGGGCATGTCGAGCGGTCATGTTCTCATTGTGACATTCATATGCGTGCGCACGCATATAAATAAGGCAACAGTCCTGAGATCGTAGACGAGACACAGAAGCGGCGTCGCTTTACAGAAAGGTGGGGTGGTAAACCTCACAGCATGATCACCGCTATGGTCGCGCTCAGTGTATGCGCCTTGCCCACGCCTCAAGCGGGGCATTATCCGGTCAAGATTGTCGGTGCGCGGCACACGCTGGTTCTGTTTTCGGACGGAACGCTGACAGGATGGGGACCCTGCGACCGGGGCGAGCTCGGGCCGATCGCCGAGGTTAAGCAGAACCGCAACTGGGCGACTGCTCCCGTCAAGATCAAGCTCCCGCGAAAGGCGATTGATGTTGCTGCCGCCGAGGGATGTTCTTTTGCCCTGCTCGACGACGGCACCGTGGTGGCTTGGGGGATGAACTACAACAAGATGCTTGGCACTGAGGAACCTCTCAAGCTCTCGAATGGAGTTGCAGGTTCGGAGACTCCCGTGCCAGTGCCGGGGCTTGCCGGCATCGCCAACATCGAGGCGGGCGGCTACTACGCCCTGGCGATGACCCGCGAGGGAAAGGTCTACGGCTGGGGGCTTAACTTTGAGCGGTCCAAGCCGGAGTTGATCGACGGTCTTTCCAATGTGCGCGAAATCTCGGCAAGCCCGACGCATGTGATGGCCTTGGACAGTTCGGGCAATGTTTGGACATTGGGCGGAGCCATGTATGGAGCGCTTGGCAGGATGACCAATCCCGACAAGGCGGAGAAGGTGAACGGCCTGTCGAACATCAAGGCTATCGCGGCAGGGCTTGGCGTATCCACGGCGGTGAAGTCGGACGGCACAGTGTGGGTTTGGGGCTCAAACTGGCACGGACAGTTTGGGAACGGCGATCGGACGGATGCCCCCGTTTATGGCGGGTTGCAAAACGACATCCAGCTCAAGCCAAGCCAGGTGCCGGGAGTGAAGAATGTCGTGGCGGTGTCTAACGGCGAGGCCGGACGGCACACCCTTGCGCTCTTGAAGGATGGGTCTTTGAAGGGTTGGGGCAATACCGACTGGGGACAGCTTGGCGCGGGTGTTTCAGGGACCTTTCAACTGTCGCCGGTGACGCCCAAGATCACGGGTGTGAAGGCAGCGTTTGCGGTCGGCAACAACTCTTTCGCGATCAAGAAGGACAACAGTCTTTGGATCTGGGGGAACGGTCATCGGGGAGAGTTTCCGTTGCAAAAGGTGACAAAGACACCGGTGGCGTTGAAGCTGCCGTAAGGCCCTGCAAGTGCGCCATTTCGCACGGTGGGTCACCTCCCCTTCAAGGGGGAGGTGTTTATTCTGAGTTCAGCGTTAGTTGCCGGTTGACTTCCCGAATGCCTCCGCTCCGCCGACGATGGGGAGGATGATCTTGGTCGCGTCGAGGTCTACCGTCAGCTTTGTTCCTGCTTTGGGCCAGATCGTGAAGTCATGGTCGCTGGAAAGGATCATCAGGGCGATGCGCTTTCCGGCGGGGATGATCTGGTCGTCCGGCTGGAGGTCGAACGTGAGCGTTACAAACTCGCCCGGCTTGAGCGGGGTGCCGCGCTCCATCGAATGGAAGTCGCCACCCTTGAGCGCTTTATAGTTCTGCGGATCGGCCCACCCGCGTGTGATCAGGTTTGCCGTGCTGATCGGGCCGTCGGTCCAGGGCAGCTGAACCAGATAGACCGAGAGGTTGGCTGCGGGTGCGCTGGAAGCCAGCTTGATGGTGATGCGGGCGGTGCCGGACAGATGAACCGGAGCCGTCAGTACCGGGGTCGCATAGATCAGTCGGTTCGGGGAGTCTTCTGCCTTGGCAAGCGCCGGGGCTGCTACGGCAACATCGTCTGTGAGCTCTTCACGCCCCTGCTTTGGCACTGCCCGGAGGGCGAGTCCGCCCATCTTTGAGCCGCCACCGGTAAGGAAGAATGTCAGAGGCTTGGCGTCGGGGTTGGGATAGTCGGCATAAGTGACCAGCTCACCGCCTCGCCGAGGACCGCCGGGAGCGGGCTCACGCACGATGAACGCCTTGGGGCCGTTCTCAACGCCGTTCTGTACGCCATAGAGGAACCGGGTGAACCACTTGTTCACCAGATCGAAGGGGGGATCGCCGCCGTGTCCGCCTTGATGGAAGTACTGCACAAGCGGCACCTTGCCTTTCACGGCTTGGCTGATGCGGAAGCTGTGCTCGGGAACAACATTCCAGTCGTTGAAGCCGTGAGCCATGAGCACGGCGCACTTGATGTTGCCTGCATAGCGGAGCAGATCGCGGTCGGCCCAGAACGCGTTGTAATCGCCGGTGATGCGGTCTTGAAACTTGGCGAATTCGCCGTCGCGATAAAGCCTGTCGGCGTTTGCGCGGTTGGCGGGGTTGCCGCTGTTGATGAAGTCGTAAAGAGAATCGACGTCTTCACCCAGATATCCGCCTGGGCTTCGGACGAGTCCGTTCGAGCGATAGTAGTGGTAGTAAGAGGTGTTTGGGGCAACGGGGATGATGCACTCCAGACCCTTGACGCCCGTGGTTGCGGCGGCGACGGGGAGGGTGCCGTTGTAGGAGGTGCCGATCATGCCAACCTTCCCGGTGCACCACGTCGCTTTGACTTCCACGGTGCCATCCACGCTTGTGTAGCCTTTTGCCCGACCGTTCAGCCAGTCGATGACTGCCTTCGGCGCGAACCTTTCAGGGTCGCCGCCCACAGTCGGAGCGCCGGTGGACATTCCGGTGCCTGGGGCTTCCGAGTGGACGACAGCGAATCCGCGCGGCACCCAGGTTCGGGTGAGCGAGGTGGAGATCATGGTTCGGTTTGCGTTCCAGCTGATGTCTGGGTGCTGCGTTCGTGCCGGAGGAGTCGCGCCCAGCTCGTGCCGCACGCTCCAGTTCACATCGACGTTTCCACCCGTGCCAGCAAAGTAGGGGGACGATTCGTAGATTACCGGAACCTTCAGGCCTTCGGTATCGGTCTGCTTCTGCCGCGCTACATCGACGTGGACGCGGTCTTTCTTGCCGTCCTTGTCCGAATCGAAATCGGTCTCGACCCACAGGTGTTCTCGAATCCAGCTATTGGGTTCGTTGAAGGCGGGGACAACCTGTGCTTGACCGTCGGTAAAGACGGGCTTTGCAGGGGGGTCCTGCACGGGCGCAGACATAAGCGCACCCGCTACCACCCAGTTCAAGCACAAATGGGAGATGAGCGATGTAACGAACGGCATGACAGTTGTGATTATGCAGGAGCGTGCGGTCTTCGCAAACTTTCTGCATTCAAGTTGCATGATCTGCGCTGAAGGCGCACTTTTCAGCCGAACTTTCACGCCCATAATAGGTTGGAGTTTGTGCTGGTCCAATGAAGCTGACGACGGTCTTGCTTGGTCTATCGGTGGGGTTGTTCAGCTATGCTGGGCTGGCTCCACAGGCCAAGAGCGCTCGCAAGGCAGAAGTGGACTTTGACCGCGATGTACGCCCGATCCTCAGCGAGCATTGCTATAAGTGCCACGGCCCCGATGCCGCCAAGGCCGCCGCTGGACTCCGGCTGGATATCTCCGACGGGCCGATCAAGCATGGCGTGATCGTGCCCAAGTCCCCTTCAAAGTCGAGGCTCCTCAACCGCGTATCCGAGAAGAACCCTGCTTATCGCATGCCGCCGGCAGATTCGGGGGTCAAACCGCTTACAGAAGCGCAGATCAAGATTCTGAGGGCATGGATTGCGGCAGGGGCCAAGTACGAAAAGCACTGGTCGTACATTCCCCCGAAGATGCCCGCGCTTCCGGCGGTGAGCAACCCGAAATGGTGCCGCAATCTGATCGACCGCTTTGTCCTGGCAAAACTCGATGAAGAAGGGTTGAAGCCTGAACCCGAGGCGGACAAGGATACGCTGGCGATGCGGGCGGCGCAGACTTTGACCGGACTGCCGCCTTCGGCCGCATTGCTGCGGGAGTTTCGAGAGGACACCCAGCCGGGAGCATACGAGCGATTTGTCGACAAGCTGCTCGCCAGTCCGGAGTATGGGGAGCACGAGGCGCGGTATTGGCTGGACGCGGTTCGGTACGGCGATACGCACGGACTGCAGCTGGACAATGAGCGGGGCGTCTATCCCTACCGCGATTGGGTGGTGCGGGCGTTCAACCAAGACCTGCCGTTTACCAAGTTTGTGCTGTGGCAGCTGGCGGGCGATCTTCTCCCGAACCCCACGACCGAGCAGCTGATCGCGACCGGCTATGTTCGGATGAACCTCACTTCGAACGAGGGTGGCGCAATCCCGGAAGAGTTCTTGGCGCGGAATACGTTTGACCGGGTGGAGACGACGAGCACGGTGATGCTGGGCATGACGATGACCTGCGCCCGGTGCCACGACCACAAGTACGATCCGATCAAGCAGAAGGATTATTTCGGGCTGTATGCGTTCTTCAACAGCACAGCCGATGCTCCGCTCGATGGCAACATCACGCTCCCGCCTCCATTCATGAAGGCACCAACGCCGGAGCAAGAAACCCAGCTCAAGGGTTTAACGGCGCAGATTAATGCGCTTCGGGATGCGGTCGATCTCAAAACCGTCGAGCAGGCTTTTGACAGTCGGAAGACTCCCGTGCTCTCGGGCCGGAACTGGCAGATCAGCCCGGTGTATCAAGCCACGAATTTCGACGAAGCGTTTGAGCGGATCGAAGCTCCGGAAAGCGGCAAGGTGGATTGGAAAGCCTTCGACTTTGTTCCTGGAAAGGCGTCTGCGGGGATCATCGGCAAGAATAACGCCTCGGTTTATGTGCGCGGAACGGTCACCTCTCCTGAGGAGGCGTACGTCACGCTGGGCATCTCCAGCGACGATGCCGTGAAGGTCTGGCTGAACGGAAAGCTGATTCACGCACTGAAGGTGGGCCGCGGGGTGGATCAAGCCATCGACAACGTCACCGGGCACTTCATCAAGGGTGATAACGAGCTGTTGGTCAAGGTTGTGAACGGGGTGTCTTTGGACGGGCTGAATATCCGACTGGAGGATCAGACTTCCAAGCTGATTAGCGATGCCTTAAACGCTTACAGAACCAAGCCAACGCCTGCGACTCAGCAGGCTTTGCAGCATCTATATCTGCTGTTCGGTCCTGCAACGCCAGATCAAAACAAGTATCTGGAGCTGACGAAGGTGAGATCTGACCTGGAAGCGATGATCCCGAATACCTTGATCGCCCAGGAGCTGCCCAAGCCCAGGCCAACGAACATTCTCAAGCGAGGGCTTTACGATCAGAAGGGTGAGGCAGTTGGGCGGCATGTTCCCGCTTCGCTGGGTGCGATGCCCGCTAATGCCCCGAAGAATCGACTGGGCTTGGCGCAATGGCTGACTTCACCGACGAACCCACTTTTTGCACGCGTCTTCGTGAACCGGGTTTGGCAAAAGCACTTCGGTGTGGGGATCGTAAAGACTCCAGAGGACTTTGGCAACCAGGGTGAGTGGCCGGTGAACGGTCCACTGTTAGACTATCTGTCCGTCAGCTTTGTCAAGAATGGATGGAGCGTCAAACAGCTGAACCGCCTGATCGTGACTTCGGCGACGTTCCGCCAGAGTTCGAAAGTCACCCCCAAGAAGCTGAGCCAAGACCCCGAAAACCGTTACATTTCGCGCGGTCCTCGCTATAGGATGGATGCCGAGGTTATCCGTGACAAGGCCCTGTATGCGGGTGGGCTCTTGGTGCAAAAGCTGGGCGGGCGAGGGTTCAAACCCTACCAGCCGGATGGCATTTGGGAGAACGCGTCCGACCCGGCAAGCTCGACGCATATCTATGTGCGGGACCACGGCACGGAGATCTATCGGCGAAGCCTTTATATGTTCTGGAAACGGACGGCGCCACCACCCTCGATGCTCACCTTCGACGCGCCGCTTCGGGACACGTGCATCGTTCGACGTCCGATCACCAACACCCCACTCCAAGCGCTTGCGATGCAGAACGATCCGGCATTCCTGGAGGCCGCGCGAACGATGGCGCAGGGGCTTTTGGAAAAGCCGGGGACCGACGCTCAGCGGCTGAAGATAGCCTTTGAACTGACGCTTGGACGCTCACCCAGCCCGACTGAGATTTCGATCTTGAACAAAGCGATTTCCATGTTCCGCACTCGGTACAGCCAAGACGTGGACGCTGCGAAAAAGCTACTCGCGGTGGGCGATATGCCGCAGGCGAAAGACCTCGACCCCGCCGAGCAAGCCGTCTGGATGCTGGTCTGCTCGACCCTGATGAACACCGACGAGTTTCTCTCGATACATTGACCATGGATCCACTGCGCGAAGCCGAACTGTTGATGACTCGCCGCCAGCTTTTTGGCAAGGCGGCCTTGGGCATTGGAACAGCAGCCTTGAGTCGACTATTGACCATTGGGGGTTTGGCGGAGCTTGCCAATCTGGCTTCGGCGGCGGATGGCAAAACGGGGTTTGGCGTTCCTGGCGCACTTTCGTTTGCACCGAAGGCCAAGCGCGTCATCTTTCTGTTTATGAGCGGCGGGCCGAGCCAGCTCGATCTGTGGGATTACAAGCCGAAGCTGAACGATCTGTACAACACCGATCTGCCCGACCACATTCGGCGCGGTCAGCGCGTGACCACCATGACCAGCGGTCAGGCGCGGTTTCCGGTTGCGCCCTCGCGGTTCAAGTTCAAGCAGTATGACAACGGCGGCGACGGGATTTGGGTGAGCGAGCTTTTGCCGCATACGGCGGAGATCGTGAAAGAGCTTTGCATCGTGAAGTCGATGTGGACCGAAGCCATCAACCACGACCCGGCAACGACCTTTCTACAGACAGGAAGCCAGCAGCCCGGACGCCCGAGCATGGGTTCATGGCTGAGCTATGGACTGGGGTCGATGAACGAGAACCTGCCGACCTATGTCGTGCTCCACAGCAAAGTCTCGACGGGCAAGCCGAATCAGGCGGTCTATCCGAGACTGTGGGGGTCGGGGTTTTTGCCCAGTGAGTATCAAGGCGTGGCGTTTCGCTCGCAGGGCGATGCGGTGTTGCATCTGCAAGACCCGGACGGCTTGGACAGGGAGACCCGTCGCGCGATGCTGAACTCGGTGGAGGCCTTGAACCAAGAGTCGCTGAAACACTTTGGCGACCCCGAGATTGCAGCACGGATCAAGCAGTACGAGCTTGCTTTTCAGCTTCAGGCAAGCGTGCCCGAACTGATGGATTTAAGCAAGGAACCCGCCGAAACCTTGGAGCTATACGGCAAGGATGTGCGGGAGCCAGGCACCTTTGCCGCCAACTGTCTGCTGGCGAGGCGCATGGTCCAGCGCGGCGTTCGGTTCGTGCAGATCTTCCATCGCGGGTGGGATCTGCACAGCGACCTTGCGATCGATATTCCGGGGCAGGCCAAAGATGTGGATCAAGGCTGCGCGGCCCTCATCAAAGACCTGAAACGTCAAGGCTTGCTGGATGAGACCTTGGTGATCTGGGCGGGTGAGTTTGGACGCACCGTCTATTGCCAAGGCCCGCTCACACAGGAGAACTACGGTCGGGATCACCATCCGCGTGCGTTCACCATCTGGATGGCGGGCGGTGGCGTGAAGCCGGGGACGGTGTATGGCCAGACCGATGATTTTGGCTACAACATCGTGGATAAGGATGGCAATGTGATCGACCCGAGCGTGGACGAATTTACTCCCGGCGCGATCCATGTTCACGACCTGAACGCGACGATTCTGCATCAGTTGGGCATTGACCACACCAAGCTGACTTTCCGCTATCAGGGCCGCGAGTTCCGGCTGACCGACGTGCACGGACACGTCGTAAAGGACCTCCTCAAATGATCTTGGATCGGCGCAGTTTCCTGATTGGCGCGGCGGGTTTGGTCACGCGTCCTTGGCGGTGGGTCGAGGGCGACGGGCCAAAGGCTCGGGTTGGGCAGGGCGGTTTGGTGGGGCAGGAGACGAACGGGCTCCGAGTCTTCAAGGGAGTTCCTTTTGCTAAAGCTCCTTCGGGCGAATTGCGATTCCGCGCTCCGTTGCCACCCGAAGATTGGGTGGGCGAAAGGCTGGCTTTGGAGAACGCCAAGCCTGCGATGCAACCTCCACAAAACGGCTCTGAGGACTGTCTGTATCTGAATGTTTGGGCTCCCATGGGCGATGGTCCGTTCCCTGTGCTCGTGTGGATTCACGGCGGCGGGAATACGGGCGGCGGCACCAACGGCATGGGCGGTGCGGGCTTTGCTCGGGATGGCGTGGTGGTGGTTACGGTCGCTTACCGGCTGGGGGCGTTTGGATATCTGAGGCTGGACGACTTGATCGGACGGGAGTTTGCGGGGAGCGAAGCAAACGGTACCCGCGACCTGATCGCGGCTTTGGCGTGGGTCAAGGAGAATATCCACGCGTTTGGCGGCGACCCTGCGCGGGTGACGATTGCGGGGCAATCGGCGGGTGCCAAGAACGTTGCCGCGCTGATGGCTTCGCCTCAGGCAAAGGGGCTGTTTTCGCGGGCGATCATGCAGAGCGGAGGTGGGCACACGGTTCACACGTCCGAGCAGGCGCATGAAGTGACCGTAGCGTTGTTGCAAGCTTTGAACCTCAAAGAGAGCGAGGCGGAACGGCTGCTGACGATGAAAGCCGAAGAGCTTTTGGAAGGTCAGAAACGGCTGATGGCGACCTTTCCGCACAACTATCCGTTTCGCCCTGGCACCGGGAATTCGGTGTTGCCGAAGCGTCCCGTAGAGAGCCTGAACCCTCTGATTCCGCTGTTGCTGGGGACCAACCGCGACGAGAGCCTGGTGTTCTTTTCACGCGAAAGCGTGAACAAGCCGGTGGCCTCGCAGGCGATCGCCAACATACCGTTTGGGCGGGTGGCAGAGATGGAGGCCAAGTACAAAGCGGCTTATCCCGATCTGAGCCCGCTGGATTTGCGTCTGCGGCTGATCTCTGCCGAGGAGTACTGGATGCCCAGCATACGGTTTGCCGAGGCTCATGCGCGGCAGGGCGGCAAGACGTGGATGTACCGATTCGATCATGCTTCGACCGACGAGAAAGACGCCAATAGGGGCTATGCGGTGCATGCGTCAGAGATGGGGTTTGTCTGGAACCGTCAGGCTGGATGGTCGATGCATGAAGCTTGGCTGGAGTTCATCCAAGGCCTGCACCCCAGAGATTGGCCGCAGTTTGAGGTGAAGGATCGGAAGACGAAGGTCTTTGGTCAGGACGGCAAGGCACAGATCGTCGAAGACCCACGCGGCGACGAGCGTCGATTGTGGGACGGAGTGCTTTAGGAAGCCTACTTCCAAACCGACTTCATCGCCGCGAAGGAGCCGCTGATCTTGGCGTTTGCATTCGTGCAAGACATCGTGAATCGCTTGTCATTCGGGTTGGGGATGAATGGCGAAGGGCTGTACTTTCCGTTCGCAAAGACCTCCAGCCCGATGCGGTCAGTGTAGATGTCGAGGGTGATCTTGCTCCCCACCAGCTGGACTTTGTTGCCGACAACATAGAGCTCTCGCGTATCTCCCCGATAGACGATCTTGGCTCCGCGAACAGTGATCGTCGTCGTCTCCGTACCTGTCTCTGACAGATCGAGCTGCACATGTGCCGCGTCTGCCTCAAAGGGCTGGCTTGCGCTGGCGACGATAGGCAGAGACACAATTCGCTTGCTGCCTTCGAGTCGGTTCAGTTCACCCACGGGCGTGCGGAGCATCTCATACTCTTTGCCCTTGCGGACAAGGGTCAGCTCCATGGGTATCGACATGCTTTGGGTGAACGGCATGCCCGGCGGGCTGGTCCACATCCAACCGACCTGGATGCGCCGACCGTCAGGTGTGTCGCTAAATGTTTGAGGGGCGTAGTAGCCCGACCCGAAGATGCCTTTGATCTTGGGTGTTTCCGGCGTAAACGTATGACCATCGAAGGTACCGACCATGTAGTCGGTGTTTGCCGCGCTGAGAACCCAGCGCTTCTCGCTTGTGCCTTCCACCGGGAGCTCAAAGAAATCGGGGCATTCAAAGAATCCGGCGATCCGGCTCATAAAGGTCCAGCTAATGAGGTTGGGTGAGCTGAAGAATTCGATGTAGTGGGTTCCGTCGTGCTCGACATAGAGCGTCATCACCCATTTCTTGGTGGGTTCGTGCCAGATCACTTTCGGGTCGCGATTGTAGCCTGTGATCTGCGGAAGGATGGGGTTGCCCTTGTATTTGGTGAAGGTGCGCCCATCGGTGGAGTAGGCAATGCACTGGGTGCTGGGGTTGCCAGCGGCGGTGTAGATGAGAACAAGCGGGGGCTTGCCATCCTTGCCGAATCCGCTGGTGTTCTTCCAGTCCACCACCGCGCTTCCGCTCCACATGGAGCCCAGCTCGTCGGGGTAGAGGGCGTCTGGAAGCTCCTTCCAGTGCACCAGATCTTTGCTGACCGCGTGTCCCCAAAGCTTGTAGTCGGTTCCGCCGCCCATGGGGTCGTGCTGGAAGAACATGTGGTACTCGCCGTTGTAATAGGCCAGACCGTTGGGGTCGTTCAGCCAGCCGGACTTCGCCGTGAAGTGAACAAGCGGGCGATAGGTTTCCTTATAAAGGTCCGGCAACGTGTCGCTGGTTTTCATCGCCTTCAGGCCGTTGGATTCGTCGCTCAGCTCGTTGAAGCGAAGCGTCGCGGTTTTGCCCTTGTACTGGCTTACGTCGATAGACGCCCACCAATCTGGCTCGCCGTCGGCAAGGCTGACCAGGTTAGAGGTTGTGAGCCCGCCTTCGAAACTGAGCGTTAGCAGTCTTCGCGGAGCATCGCGCTTGATGGGAATGAGCAGATACTGGCGGTCGAGCTTCAGGGTGCGTTCGGGATTTTGCAGCATGGTGGGTGGCTTGCGGTCGGTCAGGACGATATGGTCGACGTTGATGTGGCCCCAGCCTCCTGTGGCGCGGTCCACGATTTGAATCTGTGCTTTCTTGCCAAGGAGATCGCGCACATCCCAGCCTTCGGGATGGAGTGCTTCAGAGCCTCCTGGGCGGTCGTTGGGGCCGGTGGCTTGGCGGACAACCTTCCCCTCAATGAGCAGATTCATGCAGGTGTCTTGCAGGTTCTTTCCGCCGCCGATGAGGAAGCGGATGGTGTTCCTTTCGATGGTGAATTCGGGGGAGGTGAGGCTTCCAGTGCTGCCATCCCCGCCGTGGTAGGAGTTCACCAAGCCCTTGCCCTTATAGCCGCTGACATGCATCTGAGTGGGAAGCGTGCCTTGAGCTGGCCCCGGGCCGAAGGCGGTTCCGGTGGCTGTCCAGTTGCCATAGGCGGTGCCTTCAAAGTCCGCGAACACGATATCGGGGCGAGCAAAGAGCGCAAGAGCAAGAAGGCTGAGCACGATGCAACGTTACCCAGTCGGTCTGGCACGGCACAAACAAAAAGCCGCCGACGGTCATTGACCATCGGCGGCTTATGCACGGCTGATTACTTCTTGGGAAGCGTATCGAGCAGAGCCAGCGTTGCCCAGCATGCGCCGTTGAACGACGAATACTGCGCCTCGGCGTGCGGATAGCCAGCGTTCAGATAGTTGTTAGCGGGTAGGGCTCGCTTGGTAACGAACCACGTACCATCGGCATCCTGCGTGCGAAGCAGGTACTGGATGCCGCGCTTGTAGACCGGATCGGTCACGGACATGCCGCCACCGTTGTGCAGAGCGTACAGCGCAAGGCCGGTCGCATAAGCGTCGGATGCGAGGCCAGGATTCTGGCTCCAGCCACCGTCTGCCTGCTGACTCTTCTTAAGCTCCGCGATAGCGGTCTGCATCTGGTCAGTCGTCGCCTTGCTCCAATTCAGGCCGAGAACTCGGAAAGCCTGGTCGTCAATGTTCTTTGCTGGAGCAGAAAGCATCCAGTTCTTGGCGCGACCGATGCGCTCAGCAATCTCGTCCTTGCTTGCCTTGGAGCCGTAGTTGTTCAAAGCCTGCACCGATAGGGCGGTGAAGGTGAAGAAGCTGGACTGCATCGGTACGCGAGGCAGCGAGAACGACCAGAAGCCGTCTGGGCTCTGCTGCTTTGCAAGCACGGCAGCCATCGCTGCGCGAGCGGCATCGGCAGGCTCTTTCTGAGCTCCCATGCCCGCCATCAGCCAGGTGTATCCGGCAGTGACTTCGTTCATTTCGATGAGCGGAAGCTGCTTCATAGCTTCGTCGCTCTTCACCGCCATCTCGTGCAACGGCTTCAGGCCGGAGGCCATTCCGCCAACGCGAGCGGCTTGAACCTTCGCCAGCGACTTGTCGGTGGAGAAACCGCGCGCGCTTGCAGAAGCGGTCACGATGCGACCAAGGCCCTCGTGATGGCAGGAGATACAGGTCGCGCGCTGGGTGAACTTCGTCATCGACGATTCCAGCGACTTAAGGCTGTTGGTGACTGCTGCTCGCGTATTCGCCGGAACCTTCACGGCGGCGATCTCAGCAGATGTGGGCTTATTCAACAGTGCGGCGCTATTCTTATAGCCTCGCACCTTGGCAAAAGCGGCGGCGCTTCGGCCCCGCTTGTCGCGCGCCTTCTGGTCGGCTCCGGCCTTGAGGAGCGACTTGACGACCTCAGGGCTGTCACCGTAAGCGGCAGCCAGCATTAGCGGCGTTTGCCCTTCTGCGTTGCGAGCGTTGACCTTGGCTCCCTTCTTGATAAGAAGGTTTACAAATTCGTTCTGGCCGCGCATGGCGGCATACATCAGAGGAGTCATCCCCTCTTCGTCGGCAGTTTCGACGATTGCCCCGCCTTTCAGAAGCAGATCGCCCGCGGCGACGTTTCCGTTTCGAGCGGCAAAGCTCAGTGCGGTCGAGCCAGCGTCGTTCTTGGCGTTGACGTTTGCCTTGCGCTTCAGAAGCTCGGCGATGATTTCTGGCGATCCCGAATTGGCCGCCATCATCAGCACTGTCGTGGAGTCGGAGCGCTTGGTGTTGACCTTGGCGCCCTTCTGGAGCAGAGTTTCTGCTCCCATAGCATTGCCGGACATCGCAGCGAAGGCCAAAGGCGTTCCGTAGACCGTTTCGAAGTCCACCTTTGCGCCTGCCTTCAAGAGAGCCTGGACGACGTCTGGCTGATAAGATGCGGCTGCAATGTGCAGCGGGGTCATCTCAAGTCCGTTTTGTGAGTTGGGATCGGCGCCCTTGTCCAGCAGAGCTTGGACAGTTGCCGTATCTCGATGATCGATCGCCAAGAAGAGATCTTGGCCCATCTTTCCTCGGGGCTGAACCGGTGCCCCAGTTGAACTTCGTCGCGGTCCTTCGTTGCCTGCGAAACCGTTGGAGATCATCACGAGCCCAGAAGCCAGTAACCCCAGCGATAACACCCTTACTGTTGTTGTTTGTGCCCTTAACATGGTTGTTCCTTCCTGCTTCCCTAAGATTCCCCAATGGGCGACCAAAGCCAGTATAAGGCTTCAGGCGGGAAGCTTCTCGACAAAAGTCAAAGAAGTGTTCATGTTTACGCAGGCAAGATGAACAGGGTGGGGCTTTGGGGCGGGTCCTGGTCCTTATGACTGAGTCAGAGGACCCGACGCTAGGACTTCAGCGACCAGGACCTTAGGGTGTAGTCCATGCTGCTGGTGAAGGCGGTCTTGCCGTCTGGGCTGATGGCAACGCCGGTTACCGGTCGCTCGTGTTTTTCCGACTTCCACTTCAAGCTCATGTCGCTGGCGTTGAAGCACATCAGAAGATTATCCTGAGTGGCGACAAGGACGAGGGTGCCGTCGGGAGAGATCGCAACGCCGTTGGCTTCTGCCTTGGCGGAGGCCTTTTCCGTTCCAGCAGCGGCATCCCACACCACGACGGATTCGGTAGTTCCAGAAACGATCATCTTGCCATCGGCGGAGAAGGCAATCGAGCGTCCGTAGCCTTTCTGCTCCATCGTCTTGGTCTTCTTCAGCGTTGCCGTATCCCAAAGATTGATGTGTCCGCCATCGTCGATGCTTGCCAGAGTCTTCCCATTGGGTGAAACGGCGACGCCCATCACCGCCCAGTTATGCTGGAGCTTCTTGCCTTCTGCGGCGGATGCGACATTCCAAACATGGACCGCGTTGTTTTTGGAGGCCCCGTAGAGGGTTTTGCCGTCGGGCGAGAAGGCAACCCCCATAATCGCTCCTTCTGAGTCGGAGTAGGTGCGGATCTCCTTCTGAGTGGCGGTATCCCAGACTTTGACCTTCTTATACTTTTCACCCGACGCGAGAAGCTTGCCATCAGCGCTGAATGCGAGAGAATGCACCTCGCCGTCGTGTCCCTCCAGCGTGGCTGAAGTCTGCTTGGAGGATGTGTCCCAGAGGCGGATGGTCATATCCACGCTGCCGGACGCGAGCATCTTTCCGTTGGGCGAGATCGCGATCGAGGAGACCTCGCGGGTGTGTCCCTTCATGGGGGAGGAATCTTGAAGCGGCAGAACGAGCGCGAGCGCAAGGAGGGCAAGCATTTTCACGCCACCATGATAGCGATTTTCCGCTCGATCCTCAAGCGTCCCGGACTATTGTCTCTTTTTAGGCTGGGTTTCGCAAGTACATGCGGATGGAGCCGACGTCTTCAAATCCCAACCGTTTATAGATTGGGTAACCCATCTCTGACGATTGGAGGATGCCTGTCTGATAGCCCAGCTTTCCAGCCTGACGAAGGGGTTCTGCAGTGACCAATGCGCCGATGCCCTTTCCGCGATGATCAGGATGTGTGGCGACACAGTAGATTCCAGCGACCCCTTCACCAAGGAGCATCATAGAGACCCCGACGATTTGATCGCCCGACCGAACTTCGAAGAACTGGAGGGGCGCGCCGGGTTCATCCGAGGTGAGAGCATGGACCGGGCTGAACAACTCGGCAAGTTCGAGGGGCAGATCGTAGCCCTTCGCGAAAGCTGGAGCCCAGCCCGTATTGTCATCTGCGGTCGTGAGCCGACGGAACGTGTAGCCCGTCGGAACCGGGACCTCGGTAATCTGTTCAATGCCGACCGCCATTGCCGGCAATTCACCCACCGATGCAAAGCCATACCGATCCAGCCCCGCCTCTGCCTCAGGATTGAGAGAGCCAGGAAAGAGCAGGGCCGAGATGTAGCCAGCATCGACGAGCTTTTGTGCGCAGTCTTCCGTTTGGGCCACCCCTTGTGGCATCGCGAAATTGCCCAGCGGGTGTCCTGAGCCTGTAATGAGGAGGAAGCTTCCGTTGTCGAAGAGCGTACAGCCGGTGTATTCGCAGGCGCTCAGCGCCGTGCGAAAGGCAAGAGCCATGTGGTGCTCGGCAACAGGGCCGATATTGGATGGAAAAGATTGGCTCATGGGCACGCACAGCAATATTTGTACTTCGAACTTTACCGCATAGCTTCGCTCTTCGGAATCAGTATTTGCGGACCTTCCCGACGATAGGAAAAGTAATATAGAGGGATGCATCCGGACTTCAGCTTGCCGAGCAAGGGCAGTATCTCTGGTCGGACCTCAAGCATTACGGCTGCTTTCTTTCAAGCTATTACACCCGTGGTTATTCCAACGGAAAAAGAAGTGGAAGAAGCTCTGGAAATCCTCGGTATGACCCGTGGCAAATGCGTGTGTAGCTACTGCGGCGACACAAGAACCGAATGGGATCACTTTCGCCCGATTGTCATTGGACGTGAACCTACTGGTTTTATCACAGAGATCGCTAATCTAGTCCCCTCCTGTGGCAAGTGCAATCAATCTAAAGGAAACAGCCATTGGCGAGACTGGATGCTAGGTCAAGCTAAAAAGTCGCCTAAGTCAAGGAATATCGTGGATTTGAACGAACGGGTGTTTTCCTTGGAGAGATTCGAGTCATGGCGCAAACCTATTAAGGTTGAGTACGCATCGATTTTTGGGAAGGACCAATGGGATGCTTATTTAGCGTTATTGTCACAGTCGGTGGAGCATCTGAGAGAGGCACAGATTACAGCAAAGCTCCTGTTTGGGGTCGCAAGCAATGCAATCGACAAGTCCAACCATAGTGCCCTCAGGGAATAGCTTTCACCTGCCAAACTGTCACCGTGCCTCAAACGCTTATCTTCGACCTTGACGGAACGTTGACCGACCCGAAGATAGGCATTACCCACAGCATTGTCTACGCCCTGGAAAAGCTTGGGCTGAACGCCCCTCATCCTGAAGAACTCACCTGGTGCATCGGCCCTCCGTTGGCGGGGTCGTTCGCGAAGTTGCTGGAAACCGACGATCATGCTAAAACAGCTCATGCGGTTCAGCTTTACCGGGAGCGATTCGCCGACATTGGGATGTTTGAGAATGAGGTTTATGAGGGTATCCCGGAAGCGTTAGGGCAATTGCATCTGACGGGCTATCGACTCTTCGTGGCGACCTCTAAGCCGCAGGTCTATGCACAGCGTATTTTGGAGCATTTTGAGCTTGCAGACTGTTTCGAAGCCATCTACGGAAGCGAGCTTGATGGCACAAGGGCGGACAAAGGCGATCTCCTGGGATATCTGATTGAGCAAGAGCGGATAACCCCAAGCGATTCCGCCATGATTGGTGACCGCGAGCACGACATTCTGGGTGCGGCCAGAGTTTCGATGCAGGGAATCGGGGTTCTTTATGGGTACGGTTCGTTGTTGGAGCTGCAGCAAGCGGGGGCCGCTGTCCTTTGTCAAACCCCATCCGAAATCCCTGGCATTGTGGAGTCGATGAAGGCAGTCTCGGCTTAACCGTTTCGCCAGACGCTGTACGGTAACCTACCGTCAACGTGCCGCCGATTCGAATCCGTCTGTTCGGATCTTTTGCCCTTACCGTAGACGATCAGCCGATCACTCTGCGGCTACAGTCGGCGCGCAAACTCCTGTCTCTTCTCGCCTTGCGTCCAGGGCAGCCGCTTCAGCGAGCGGAGCTTGCTCGCCTCCTTTGGCCCGATGAGGACTATTCGATTTCCGGCAATCGGCTTCGCACTGCGCTTGTGGAGGTTCGAGCAGCGCTGCAGCCCTACACCCCGGTGGAAGGCGATGCCAAGACTCTGGAATTCTTGTCGGCGGATGTGGAGTCCGACGCTGGCCTGGTCAAGGATCTGTTGCGCAAACTGCGCGTCGCTGTTGAAAAGCACGAAGAAGAGCAGACGCTTCTTCGGTTGCGCGAGGCGTTGCGAGAAGACCTGCTTCCCGAATTTGAGGATGATTGGTTTCAGGCAGAAAGACAAGCCTGCCGAACGCGCCAGGTTGAAACCTTGCTGCGGCTTTCGGAGATTGCGAGCGAGAAGAAGGAGTTTGTAAAAGCATCGGAGTTTGCTGGCGATGCGCTGAAGACAGAGCCCTTTCATGAGAGGGGCTGGCGTCTGCTGCTGAGAGCCCTGGCGAAAGCCGGAAAAGCTTCTGAAGCCACCCTTCGGTTTCGAGAGGCCAAGCGCAAGCTGACCGACGAACTTTCTGGAAAATTCAGCCGTGAGCTGATCGACCTGGCGAGAGCGGTTCGCGACGGTGAGATCGCCGCTGAACAGGAAATCCGTTCGCTTACTTCTGAAGAGAGCGAGTTGGTTGGGCGCACCTTCGCAACGATGCTGGAAACGCAGACCGACGAAGCGTTCGGTTTTTTGGCGTCATCGGCGTTTCGGGAGCAGTCTGGCAACTTCCCGACGGCGGCGCTTCAGCTACTCAGTTCTGCGTTGGACGCCCCAAGCCTCTCGGATGAGACTCGCATCAAGCTGACTCTGAATACCCTCCATATCCACTATCTGCGATCGGATTCGGATGAAACGCTGAAGTATGGCGAGTGGCTTTTGCAGAACGATCCGGATCCGTTGCGCAGAGCTGCGACGCTGCATATGCTTGCGCTCATCCATTACAAAGCTCAGGAGATCGAGCAGGCTTATCGGTACATCGACGAAGCCGAAAAGGTGTTCATCGAGCACGACATCGAGCACAGGATTCTCACAGCCCGAGCGCAGAGACTGTCTTTCGATATGTTTCTGGGGCACCTTGACGAAGCCATTTCAGCGTACATCGAACTCTTGGAAAAGCTCAGGAAGAACCCGCAGTCCGGAGCCTCTGCACTGACTGCCATCCCTATCAACATCGGGGTGGGCTACATGTACAAAGAGGACTTTGCGAACGCCGATTACTGGCTGACGGAGGCGCGTACCGTCCTGACGGCCCACGACTATCGGCCGCTCGAAGGGAAGCTCAATGCCGCACAGGGATATGTTAAGGCGATGCTTGGGTTTGTCGGCGAAGGCACCGCGATGACGCTGGATGCGCTTGTTCGATCATTGAGGCAGAAAGAGGCTTTGAACTTCGCGTCTGGCCTGGAGCAGACAGCTCACTGGCTGGCGGTAACGGGTTCGCCGGAGCGAGCGTTGGCGTTGATCGAAAAAGCGACGGAATATCGAGAAGAAGACCATTATCTTCGCTCGAAGGTGGAGCAAGCCTTTGTGGGCCGAGTGCGGAAACTTGCGGGGAATGCCAAGCCAGACCCGGAATGGCTTAAGCTGCAGAGCCGGCGGGAGGTTCTTGCCGCTCTGGTGGAAGCTTTGGGTCGCGATTGACCCAAGCGCTAATGCTCTGACCTCTTTTCAAGCACTGGGGACAGCAGGAGTGTCAGGCTGACGCGGGTTGCGGGAGTGTCGTCGGTGGGGGCCTGCGATTTCGTCCATAAAACCCACTCCAGCATTTTCTCCTCAAGCATCCGGATCGCTTCTTCGGATAGGCGGACGTTGGCGGTGTGAAGTCGCATCGCTAACCTGCGCGAGTCCTCGGGAGTCAGCTCTTTGCTCGCCCGTGCGAATTGCTTTACGCTGTTTCGCACCATACTGATCACCGTGTCGGCATAGGCTGTTTGAGCGGTCGGATCTGTGGTGCTGGGGTCAAAAGAGAAATAGTTGGCGACGCACTCGTACACCGTTTCAATTCGCTTCACAACGAGGCGTGTCTCCTTGGGCCTGACCAATCCAGCAGCTTCAAGCTGTCGAATGTGGAAGTACAGCGCCTTGGGCGACATATCGATTTCCGGCGCAATTTCATTGACGCTTGCTGGGCCGTGAGCGATCAGAAAGTCGACGATTGCCGCTCGCACCGGTGACTGCATAAGCTCTAGCTGCTCGACATTGAGTTCATGGCCTTGCATCTCTGAAGTCCATTGTGACGCAAAGCTCCTGCAGACTTGGCTGGGAACTCTGATGTTCGGCACGCGGCTTGCCGTATAATCTGCCTATGAGCCGCGACCCGTTCAAGTCGAACAAGGACTATAACGACCGCCGACAGGCCACCACCTACGAGGCGATGGTCATTATCGGGTTCGGCATCTTTCTGATTATCGCGATTCTCGGTTCCTGGGGCGTCCTTTGGCGATAATCGCCTAATCCCAGAACTTCTTTGCCAGCTTGGGATAAGACTCCGCGACGGTGTCTTCATCGAACGGCTCACCCTCAGGATCGCTGTCTGGGTGTCCCGCATCCATATCTCGGGGGTCGTCCTCGCCAGCCTCTTCAATAATCTCGATCGCGACGTACTCCAGCAGCTCGTTGTCGACGCCTTCGTCAAGGTCGTCTTCCGTCACGTAAGGTCCGAGGGAGTCGGGATCGGACAGAGCCAGCTCCACAGCTGACTTGCCCTTGCCGATAAGCCAAGATCGGAAGTAATGGAAGCTGTCGTCGCTCATTCCGCCGTCGATGACATAGCCCGCGCCCCAGATACTCCACTTGTTGAGCGCGAGGAGCTGGTCGTTAAAGTGGCGGGCAAAGTCTTTGACCTCGGCAATGGGGAGCTTCTTTAGGATCGCACCGAGCTTGTCAGGATCGGCGCTTGGCTTTTTAGGCGCGGGCTCGCCGGGTTTGACTCCCCGGGCTTGGTCGATGGTGTTCCAGAAAGTATTGATATCCATTTCGGGCCAGGATACCGAACGAATATTGAGGTTTTTCAACGCTGTACAGGGGATCAACCCTACTCGTCCGGTATGGAGAAGAACGTGTACCGAATGACGTTTACCCAGCTCTCATCCAGGTCAGAGCTGATCGTTACCGTAACCCAATTGGGATCTTGGTCCGTAATAGGTCCCCTTCCTGTGATTGGGCGCGCTTTGCCCTGCTCGATGTAGATGCTTACACTTGAGCTGGTTCCGCAGAGACCACCGTCCACGATGCCAGCACGCCAGAGCGCGAATCGTGCATCGGGCTTCACGCGTTTTTCTTGCTCTATTTTCAACTCTGCCAGTTCTGGTTGAGCTATGGCCACAACTTGTCTCCATGGCTGCCGCCATGAATAGAGTCGAAACTCCTTGGCAGACCAAGAGCCTGGCCGCGTGACGCCTACGTGAACTGGCCCCCTACCCTCAAGGAACTTGTAGGGATCAGTAGCATGCTGCCGGAGCAATATCCACCCGACTATCGCCAAGACTGTAAGCGTTCCCCCGATTGAGAGCAATACGACTTTGAAACGTTTCACGATTACTCTTATATCGCTGAATGGCCTTCCGAAAGTTCAGTCATTCGACTGTTGATGCTGGTCTGGAGCATCTGAGCTGCCGCTCGACATGCGTTCGACAATTCTGATGTGAGGGAGAAAGAGGAACACCGCGAGCACGATCGCTAGCACGGCCAAGATAGCAAAGATCCATGCTCTCTTCATACTGATTGCGCACCCTTGAAATCAGTATACCAGCGGTATTTCATAGGAGCTCCGTGCCTATTCCGAGGCCCGAATGTTAGATATTGCGCCCAAGTCTCGTTGTGCAATTGGATCAGCCGGATCGTTATTGCCCGGCTGGTCGAGGAGGCACATTTGAAACTACTCAAACAATTGTTTATCGGAATGGTTGCCGCATTGGTCGTGGCAGGGTGTAGCGGGTCGGATGCGGGTGCAGACGTGACGCAGTCAAAAGGAACAAACGCTGCAGCAGCGACTACTGGAGCGGCGGGCGGCGAGAGTGCTGCAAAGGACAACCCGCAGACTGAAGATAACCTTGAAGCATCTCATGAGGATCATCTCGACGACTCTCTCAGCTCGGAGGAAAAAGCCAAGCTCGTTACAGGCGAATCCAAGGCTAACCACTGTGGGGTTTGCGGTCGTAAGTGTTGCGATCCCTGCTTCGCGAACGACGTTCCTACCTGTGCGCAAACGAAGTTTCGTGAATGCAGCATTTGCGGACATGCCTCGGCAAGCCATTCAATCTACTAATGCTCCCAGTGTTGTGTAGCGTTCATTGCGAGAGTGGGTCTCATCGGAAACGGTGAGGCTCTCCTCAATCTACGATCATAGACAATCGTAGCCGGACCAATAGCTCCTACGAATGGCTTGCATTGCTTACTCAGAACTGCCAAGATGCGGCATGGGTTGCCGTTCTTCTTTTTTGCTGGCTGTGCTGCTATGCATTTCGACAGCACATGCTCAGGAAACCGCTGGTCATTCCCACCTGGGAACTGCGTTTGATTCAGGGTTGCGCTCCAAGCCTTGGAAGTTTGAAGGGCTAGGCGTCGCCCCCTTCCCGATCACCACGAAGAGCCCAGATTTGCAGTCTTGGTACAACCAGGGAAACGAGCTGTTGCACAGCTTCTGGTTTGAAGAGGCCGAGCGTTCTTTCCGGTGGTGTCTTAAGTCTGAACCGGACAATCCCATGATCTACTTCGGGCTCGCGCGGTGCGGGCTGAACTGGTTTTCAACAGGAGCTGGCCCTGATCCTCAATTGCAACGCTTCCGCGATTTTCTAAAAGAGGCCGTCAAGCGCAAAGCCAAGGCTTCCGATAGAGAGAGACGCTATATCGAAGCCTGGGACGCGGCTTGGTCAAAGACAGGCGACGAGGCAAGAAAAGAGATCATTAGCCGCCTTCAAGAGCTTTGTATCCGCTATCCCGACGACATAGAGGCAAAGTGTCAGCTCGCCTTCTTTAACATTGGCCAAGGAAGCGCGCTTGCCAACGAATTCCTGATCCAGCAGATTCTGGCAGTAAATCCCATGCATCCCGGCGCGCATCACGCCAGGATCCACAACTGGGACGATGTGGATGGAGGTCAGGCCATTGCGAGCTGCGAGCTCTATGGAAAGGCCGCCCCGGGAGTTGGCCACGCACTGCACATGCCAGGCCACATTTATGCAGGAATCGGCATGTGGCACGAAGCCGCTATCGCCATGGATAGCGCCACCCGCGTGGAACTGCGACACATGACCGAGCGCTTCGCATTCCCTTTTGAGAACTGGAACTACCCCCACAACCGCGACTACCTTTGCTACATTCAAGAGCAGCTTGGGCGGCTGGAGGCCAGTCTTCAGGGGAGCAGGGACATCTTCTATTCCCCCAAGGACCCCGCCACGACGACATCGCAATACCCGGCCATGATGCCGTTTTCGCGCGCGTTGCTCAAGTTCGAAAAGTGGGATCAAATCTTGGACGAGAAGACTTGGCCCGCGACTCTCTCTCCAGACGAGTCAAGCTTCAGGAGTGTGGCTCAGGCGATTGCCCTTGCTGAACTTGGCAAGGTTGATGAGTCTCGTGAAGCCTTGAAGCGGGTGGACGAAGAAATGCAAGCGGCTTTAGCGCAGGCCATTGCAAGTGCGCCCGCTCAGGCCGATGAGATTCGTAAGAGCTTCGAAGAGAACGCGCCGTCGGTTTTCAAGATTGCTAAAGCGAAGCTGCTGCTCGCCGAAGGCAAGCGACTCGACGCTATTCGGATGCTTTTGGATATCGCCGACAAAGAAAAGCTTACGCGTGAGCAAGGGAGATATTCCAATGATCCGCCCGCCGATCCTTGGCCCGCTATTCGGCTGGTGGGAGATGTTTACCTTGCTGGGGGAGACCTCGGCAGCGCCATCGATGCCTATGAGCAGACGCTGACCTTAGTGAAGAATGACGCCTGGGCGCTGGCGGGTCTTGCAAAAGCCTACGCTGCGCGCGGAGACAGGCAAAAAGCGACTCGCTACGCTGAGCGGTTCTTGGCGGTATGGAGCGGAGCAGACCCGAACCTCAAGTGGATGAAAGAGGTGCAGGCTCTGAATTTGACGACCACCCCAAAGGCCGAGACCTTCAAGCCGGAGCGAGTCTATATCCCTGCCAACCTAGACAAGTTTGGACCGAGTAACTGGCAGCCCTTTCCTGCGCCTGAGCTGGAAGGTCTGGACGTTAACGGCAAGAGTATCAAACTCTCCAGTTTTAAGGGAAAGAATGTCCTCCTCGTTTTTTATCTTTCCGACCAGTGCGTCCACTGTATGGAACAGCTTGGAGCGATCAACAAACGGATGCAGGACTTTGCAGGACTAAACACCGTGGTGCTCGCCGTGAGCGCCGCAACCCCGAAGGCCAACAAAGAGTCGCTGAAGCTTGGAGCTTTCAGTGCGACGCTCGTTTCTGACATCAATCACACGAATGCGCGACGCTTCGCCAGTTACGACGACTTCGAAGAGATGGAGTTGCACTCGACCATCCTGGTCGATGCCCAAGGGCGAGTGAGATGGAAGCGAACAGGCGGTGAGCCTTTTGCCGATGTGGACTACCTGCTCAAAGAGATCAAGCGCTGGAATCCGTAAAGGACGTGATTTTGGATTGGTGGAGGTAAGGGGGCTCGAACCCCTGACCTCTTGCATGCCATGCAAGCGCTCTCCCAGCTGAGCTATACCCCCACGGGTCGGTTGAACGGGTCAGGACCCGCAACACATCTGAGGCTTTCATTGTGGCGCATGGCCCTCTGCGGCGTCAAGAAGGGCCCGGTCGCCGAGCTTAGTCCACCGAGAACTCGCGGCCGGTGATTCTTCGGAAAGCCTCCAGATACTTCTCGCGCGTCTTCATCACGATCTCTTCGGGAAGTTCTGGACCTGGAGGAGTCTTGTCCCAATCCAGCGTTTCCAGATAGTCGCGGACGAACTGCTTGTCGAAGCTGGCTTGAGGTCCGCCAGGCTCAAAGAGAGTTGCATCCCAGAACCGTGAAGAGTCGGGTGTAAGGACTTCGTCGATGAGGATAACTCCGTCGTCGGTGGCCCCAAACTCGAACTTGGTGTCGGCGAGGATAATGCCCTTGGTGGCGGCGCAATCTGCAGCTTCGGAGTAGAGCTTAAGCGTCCATTCGCGCAGGTTTTCGGCGGTTTCTTTGCCCAAAACGTCGATCATCTGAGCAAAGCTCATGTTCTCGTCGTGCCCCGTTTCTGCCTTGGTCGCGGGGCTAAAGATCGGCTCTGGGAGTTTAGAGCCGTCGATGAGGCGGGTGGGAAGGTTCAGGCCGTGCACTTCGGGGCCGAACTTTTTATACTCCTTGAAGAGCGAGCCGGTGATGTATCCGCGCGCTACGCATTCGACGGGCAGGGTCTTGGCCTTCTTTACCAGCATGCTTCGTCCGCGCAGCTCTGGCGTGAAGCCTTCTACCTTCGAGGCGATCAGATCGGAGTCGATGCTGATCATGTGGTGTGGCACGATATGTCCAAGCTTATCAAACCAAAATGCACTGATCTGATTCAGCACCCGGCCCTTGTCCGGAATGCCGTTCGCCATGATCACGTCAAAGGCCGAGATGCGGTCGGTGGCAATAAAGAGCAGCTGGTCGCCCAGATCGTACACTTCGCGGACTTTGCCCTTGCGGGGCGGGGGAAGGTTGGGAAGCGACGTGGCCATCAGGGCGCTGGACATGGGGAAATTATGGCATTCCGGGCTGGCTGATATCGGAGATCGGAAATCGGAAATCGGGCAATAGGCTGAAAGGAGAGATGTGGAAGCGCTCAAATATAAAGGACATTGCGCGTAGCGGTGCAGAGTGGGTGATGAATAGGGTGCCGTTGCTCAATAGCCGATTGCATGACTATTGATCTCTGATATCCGATTTCCGATATCTAAACGAAATAAACTATCCCCCATGAGCGACGCTCACAAAGCCATCCAGGAAGCCTATGAGAAGCTCAAGGCGCTGCCTGGCTTTGTCGAGCGGGAGAATCAGATTCAGCTCTCTTATCTGCTCTCCGACTGCATCGAGGGCCGCGCGACGGGTGCCTTCGAAGCTCCCACCGGACTCGGAAAGTCGCTCGCCGCGCTGATTCCCGCCATCGCTCATGCCATCGACTCGGGCAAGCGCGTCGTCATCGCCACCTATACCAACGTCCTTGCGGAGCAGTATTGGCGAAAAGATCTCCCATTGGCATTGAGCCTCTTCGAAGAGCCGAATATCAAAACCCAGTTCCTGATCGGTCGGCAGCGATACGCCTGCCAAGCCGAGATCAATCCGATGAACCGCGATGTATTGGGGCGGTTTCAAAGGGAAGCCAAGCTCGGGATAGAAAGCGAGTTTCGGCTGTTGGTGGACAAGCCAACCCGCGACCAGACCAAGCTTTGGCAGGAGATCGTGGTGCCGCCAGTCTGCCCTTCAAGGCTTTGCCCGCTGTATCACAGCTGCTACTACTACAAAGCTCGCCGCACGGCTGAGAAAGCCCACATCGTCATCACCAACCACAGCGTGGTGGTGCAGGATGCGCGGCTGAAAATGGTCTCCGAGGGGGAGGTTGGGATGCTGGGCGCTTACGACTTCCTCATCATCGATGAAGCCCACGACTTCCCGGGAGCCGCCGCCAGCGCGCTGGAGTTTGAACTGAGTGAACGCGCCATCGGGCTGATGATGGCCTTGGCGACGAAGATGGAAACAGCGGTCGTGGAGACCGCCGTGCAAGCTGGAGAAGGGAAGTTTTGGCAAGCGCTTTGCGAGGGGTTTCGGGTGGAGTTCTCCAAGATTCAAGGCGACCTGCACACCTACTCTCAGGAGTTGGGCAAGCCGGGAATCCTCACGGCAGCGCCGCATGAGCTGGAGCAGATTCAGCGCATCAAAGAGGGGATGACGAATGACCACCTGGAACTGGCGCAAGACTTGACAGCGGCCTCTGCCGACCTGGCGATGCACTATTTCAAAGAGTCGGGGCGGATGATCGAACGGTGGCGCGATGAGGAGCGATTGCCCAAGGCGAGCATCGACGAAGCCAACGAAGCCATCCGCAACTATCGGCTCTACATCGAGGATTTCGCGTTCGGCTGCAACCGCATCTTCACGCCGGAAGGCGTCTCTGTGAGCTATGTGGGGGACTCACAGTCGGGGGCGCGACTGCGGCACGACATCATCAGCCTTGCTGAACCGTTGCGGGAGCTGCTGTGGGATAAGGTGCCAAGCGCATCGCTCTCAGCGACTCTTGCGCTGGACGACTCCTTCGACTTCTATCTGGAACAGACAGGACTCCAGCCTGATTTCTCTGAGATCCTCCCTTCGCCGTTCGACTTTGGTACCCAGGCCGCGCTCTATCTGCCGCCATCCAGCAGCATCCCCGATCCCACCGTTGCGCGTCGTGAGGCTCGCGAGCTGGAATATCACATTGCGATTGCACGTGAATTGTCCAATATCATCAACCTGCTAAGGGGTCGCACACTCGCGCTCTTTCACAGTCGTCGGGAGATGGAATTGGTGCACAGCATGCTGAATGTCAGCCCAGACCTGCCGGTCTATATGCAGAGAGCGAGCGGCACGGCGTCGGTGGGGGAGAGGTTCAGAAAGAATGTTCAATCGTCGCTATTGGCATTGAGGTCGTTTTGGACGGGCTTCGACGCTCCGGGAGAAACGCTGTCGTGCGTCGTGCTTGTGCGTGTTCCGTTTGAAGTGCCGGTTGACCCTCCGCAGGTTACGCGCAATGCATGGCTGGCGAGCCAGGGCCGCGACCCTTTCGGAAGCTATTCGCTGCCGATGGCAAAGATGATTGTGCGGCAGGGTGTGGGGCGGCTGATCCGTCGGGATGACGACAAGGGGCTGATCGTACTCCTCGATCCACGGTTGCGGGCCAAGGCGTATGGCGAGAGCATTCTTGCCAATTTGCCGTCTGGGTTACGGACGTATGCGAATCTTGAGGATGCGGTTGGATGGCTGGGCTTGGAGGAGTAGGCTGGTTATCAGCAATCAGCAATCAGCAATCAGCAATCAGCTGTCTGCGATCGGCTATCAGCAAGCTCTGACGATTTCCCCTCCCCCTGCGAAGCGAGGGGGAGGGGTTAGGGGTGGGGGTTCTTTCTGGCGATTGGCGATCAGGAGTTCTGGGCCACAGTTCCCCGGATGATCCCTCCATATCTGCTGATATGGAGGGTACCGAAGCTCTACACCCCCATCCCTCAGCTCGCTTCGCTCACAGGTCCCTTCCCCCTCGATCATCAGGGGGAAGGGAAAGTGAGGGATCATGCAACGGCGTCAGTTGCCCTTGACAATCAAGCTAACTCCCTTGCGCTGGGCGATGGACTTCAGCCGTGCCACATCCAGTTCGGCGATGATCATCTTCTTTCCAGTCACTGTCGGATGATCGATCACCGCTGACCCCGTCAGACTTTGGCTCAGTGAAGCCGCTTCTTCCGGCGTGCACGTGATCCAGACGACCGACTTAGTTCCAGCCTTCATGGCTCGAAGCTCTTTGCTAACCCGGGCCAGGAACCAGAACTGCTCCTGCTCGGCAGGGGTTAGCTTGGCAAGGTGCTTTGCAAGTTCCGCAGGCTTTGCGCTTTCGGCAATGAGCGGAAGAATATCCGGCTGCTCCTTCATCGTCTTGCGAAGATCGAACTTCTGATCGAGAACGATGCTGTTGTCGACTGGGTCGTAACTGATGAATCTCTGGGCTTCAGCGGAGTTTAAGCCGAATGTCATGCCCGTAGGTGCCTTGGTTGCAGCCGTCGTGCCGCCAGTGGTTGTTCCAGTCGAGCCGCCTGTGGTAAGGCCACCTCCACCTCCTGGTCCCCCTCCTGCGCCGCCCATATTTACTAGGCCCTGCCCGCCGGACAAGGTGTTCCGACCTCTGTAAAGCCCGTCGGCTTTCTCTTTGTCACCCATCTTCACGCCATCGGCCATGTTCACTGGAACGTCCACTGTTCTTTGCTTTCCGCCGACGTTGACGATGCGTTGCTCCACGGCGACGAACGACGTGTACTCGGTCATGATGCCGTAGCGAAGACCGGTGTTCGTGATCTCATTCACAAAGGGCTTGGTGTCTTTGTTCTGCCACCCAGCCATCGCCATCGCACCCTGCAAGTCGGCCACTCTGCGCCGTGCCCAAAGGGTCGCGATGGAGGAACCGTCTTTGTCCTGTGCCGGGAAGGTGACTGGAATCACTCTTGACCATGATTCACCACCAAGCTTGCCGGTGATCGTGATGCTTCCTCGACCGGGCTGCGAGTATCGTCCGGTCACGACGACGGGCTTCGAACTGAAAACATCTTGAATGCCACGCGGCGTCATTTCATAAACCGGGACACCCTCGACCTTGACCTGGATATCGGTCAGGATCGGATTCTGCGTTCGCTGGATGAATCTCTCGACGGTCTTATCCGTGTCGGCCTCAAGCGTGACCGTCTCTGAGTCACCGCGACCTGCCCGGCTCATCTCGTCGATGAGGAAGCGGTTGACACTGTTGCCAATGCCGAAGGTGAACATCCGCGATGTTTTGCTTCGTGCTTCGATGGAGCCGATGATTCGTGCTTCATCGCCGACAAAGCCGTCGGTGTTGAAGACGATCAGCCGCAACCGCTCAGGGTCTACAGGAACGTCCAATGCTGCCTGCACGCCGCTGTAGAGGTTGGTGCCTCCGTTGGCCTGAAGGTCTTGCACGAACTTGTCCGCAACGCTGATGGCCTCGTCGGAGGCCTTGCGAGGTGTTGTCCAGAGGTGCTTGACACCGTTGCTGAAGGCGACAACCGTAAAGGTGTCGTCGGGATTCAACGTTCGAATCAGCTTCTTCGTCAATTCCTTTGATTTTTCAAGCGGGAATCCATTCTGGCTGCCGCTCTGGTCCATCACAAAGACCACTTCCTTGGGTGCGATCTGATCCGGCGCGGGCACCTTCGGAGGGTTGAGAATGAGCGAAAAGAAGCCGCCTTTTTGGGCATCGGCATAAGTCAGAAAGGCATCCTGAACCTGGTTGTTCGCCACGGAGTAGCGCAGGATGAAGTCGCGGTTCGGTATCTCATCCTTCTTCGCCAGCGTTACCGTCGCCGTGTTGGCCCCCGTCTTCTGGGTGTTGACCTGATGCAACACTGACTTTAGCTCGTTAAGCTGGGCACCTGCATTCAGGTTGACCTTCAGCGTGATGTCGGTGCCTACACGGACTCCCGGAGCTGCGGTCGGCGGCGAAATTTTCGTGGGGTCGGGGGCGTTGCCAAGATATCGCGGTCCGACGACCATCGGAAAAACAAATTCGAACTGGTCGTCCTTGAACTCTAAAATCTGCACATAGCTGATCTCGACTTCAATAGTCGCTCCAGGCATGATGTTTGCGACCGACTGCGTGAAAATGTTCGGACGCTGCTGATCGAGCAGTCCCGCAACCCGTCCCAGATTCTTCGCGGCTTCATAGATCTGTCGCGCTTCTTCACGTTTCTTGATGGTTGCATTGATGACGCGGTCGCCCATGCGCAGGCTCATTCGGTCCACCGCCGCGTCGTGCGGCAGCGGGAATGTATAGATGGCCTCGATCGGTGCTTTGGATGGGTTGGTAAAAGTCTGTTTGACCGTTACGCGAGCCCCGTAGCCCGCGATATCGGCCTGAACGTCGGTCTGCTTCAGCGGACATAAGCCCATGGCTTTGCCATCGGGCGCGACCATCTGCATGCAGCCGGGCGTTTCTTGGCCCCTAATTGGCGGTGAACTGTTCTTCTGTCCTGTCGCCAAGATGGCGAAGCCTGCGAGCAACGGAAATAGGAGTGCCCCTCTCATGTGATTACCCTCTCAGTGTTTGACCGATTGGTATGGTCAGCGTTTCGGATTGTTTTGTAGCAATGGAGTGTCACAGGCTGAAAGCTTGTTCATTGTCAGGACGTTCAAAGTCTGACGGCGCAACAATCGAACTGGCTGGTGTAGGGGATTGGCGAGCGTCTACACTCAAGATATGACCGCTGAAATCGTCTCTGTGGGAACGGAAATCCTGATGGGGCAGATCGTGGATACGAACGCTCAGGTGCTTGGGCAGCTGTTTCCTGAACTTGGGATTTCACACAAACATCGTCAGACGGTAGGCGACAACCTTCAGCGATTGACGGAGGCGTTGCAGCTCGCGCTTTCTCGGAGCGAGATTGTGATCACCATCGGTGGGCTTGGACCGACCGAAGACGATCTCACGCGCGATGGCATCGCAGCGGCTTTGGGCGAAGGGCTCATCATTGATGAGGCAGTTGAAGAGAAGTTGCGCAAGCTCTTTGCATTGCGCAATCTGCCTTGGCTGGAGACTCAAGTTCGGCAAGCGATGCGACCGCCATGCGCCCAACCCATCGAAAATCCAAACGGCACTGCTCCCGGATTGATTTGCCAGAAGGATGGAAAGATCGTGATCGCTCTGCCCGGACCAAAGGGAGAGTTCATCCCAATGGTCCACGGGCCGGTGCGTGAATTCTTGGCAACCTTGGTGAGCGACGGAGTCATTCATTCACGCATCCTTCGGGTCGTTGGCATGGGCGAGAGCATCGTTGAAGAGCATCTTCGCGACTTGATGTCTGCCGAAAACCCGAGCGTCGCACCCTATGCCAAACCGGGTGAGGTTCATCTTCGCGTCACCGCGAAGGCGGCATCCGTCGAACAAGCGAACAAAGCGCTCGATCCCGTCGAAACCGCGATCCGTGATCGGATCGGCAGCTATGTTTATGGCTCGGGAGATGAGACGCTGGAACAGGTGATTTTGGAAATCCTGCGCCAGCGCGGGCAGACTCTGAGCGTTGCCGAAAGCTGCACCGGAGGTGGGCTAGGTTCCCGCATTACCAGCGTAGCGGGGTCGTCGGATGTTTTCATGGGTGGAATCATCAGCTACGCCAACCGAGTCAAGATGAGTCACTTGGGTGTGCCTGAGGCGATCCTTGACGAAGGTGGCCCCGGGGCAGTCTCGTCCGAATGCGCAGTTGCCATGGCGAGGGGTGCCGCAGACCGTCTTTCTACAGACTGGGCGTTGAGCATTACGGGAATCGCAGGCCCGGGCGGGGCGACGCCGAACAAGCCGGTTGGCTTGGTTTACATCGGCCTGCATGGACCTTCCGGCACGACCGCAGAAGAGCATCGATTCCGGGGCAGTCGGGAGACAATCCGTGAGCGGGGCGTTCTGTTTGCGCTGAATACTCTCTGGCGAGCCTTGAAGCCTTAAAGCTGACGCAAGAATTCCCTTGCATGGTCCAAGTCATCTTGAGTGAGGCCATGCCCGGAATTGACAACGACCGTTTCAACGGTCGCGCCAAAGTCGGTGAGCATGTGCCCAAGTTTCATGGCTCCGGGAAGCGGACTGATATGGTCGCTTTCTCCCGCCAAGATCAAGATTTTCTTTCCAGTCAGATCCGGTGCGGGCATTGGTTGCAGCGGTACCATCGGGCGCAGAAGCACGGCCCCCATCAGGGTGTCGGGGTGAAGCAAGAGCAACGCCGCCGCCATGTTTGCTCCATTGGAATAGCCCATGCCGACCAATCGTGAAGCATCATAGCCATTGTCGCGCGGTGTCAGCTTCAGCCAAGCCGCCATCTCTGCAGACTTGGCAATGATATCGTCCTCATCCAGAACGCCTTCGGCAAGCCTTCTGAAATAGCGCGGATAGCCCTCGTCCAAAGACTTTCCGCGCACACCAAGCATCGCAGCTCCGCGCCCAGCCATCTCACCAAGCTCGAGCAGACTGGTCTCGTCTCCGCCTGTGCCATGGAGCAGCAGCAGCGTCCAGTCGATCTCCGGGTTGGAGACGGGTTTGAAGATATGGGTAAAGCTGGCGGTAGTCACTTCCATGGAATTCCTCTGAACTATTCTACGAATCCACACGCCAGACAGCGACCACAACCTATCCTACGGTCCAATGGAGATTTCAGTGCCGACGACCGCACCCGACTTCGACTTCAGACTGTCGCTCTTTTCTGGCTGACGTCCGCCGACCCATATCTGGACCTTGCCGGGGACGCGCACGCTCTTGCCGTCAAGGTCGATCAAGCCAAGGTCCTTGGGGCGGATGTGCAGGATGATCCACTTCGACGACCCGCTGATCGTTGGGATACGTCGGAACGCTTTCAGTTCGCGCAGTGGTTTTGGGAATGGCGCTTTTTCATGTGTGAGATACACCTGGACCACTTCATCGCCAGATCGCTTGCTCAAGTTGCTGACACGTACCTGGACGTCCAGCCCGCCGTCGCTTGATGGTCGGACTTTCAGTCCGTCGTACTTGAAACTGCTGTAGCTCAGTCCATGACCGAACTTATACAGCGGTTCCTGGGTGAAGTAGCGGTAGGTATGCCCTTGCATGGCGTAGCTTTCGTAAGGAGGAAGCTGGCTGAGTGACTTGTAGACCGTGACTGGCAGGCGCCCTGCGGGGTTATAGTCTCCGAACAGAGCCTGCGCGATGGCCTTGCCGCCCGACTCCCCGGGATACCAAGCCTCCAAGATTGCCGGAATGTTCTGGTGTGCCCAGAGGTCTGTGATCGGACCGCCGTTGAGGAGAACAAGCACGGTCGGTTTGCCCAGCTTGACTACTTCCTTCATCAGTTTCTCTTGGATTGCGGGAAGTCCGATGTCTAAGCGATCCAACTCTTCTTCTTCGATGCGCGGGCTGATGCCAAGGGCGAGCACCACAACGTCTGCATTCTTTGCGGCGGCAATGGCTTTCTCGAATGGCTGCGCGTTGGGTGAGACCCAATCCAGCTTTGCGACGGCTTCCAGTCCATGCTCGAAGTACTCGATCTTGATCGCTACAGGCTGGCCTTTAGTGAGCTTCACCTTCACAGCGCTGCGTCTTGCCGCGCCGTCCCGCCATTGATCGATCACGTGCTTGCCATCGATCCACATGCGAACGCCGTCGTCATGTGTAAATCCGATTTCGTACTCGCCGGTGGCGTCAGGAACGATGTAGCCCGACCATCGGACGCTGAAATTGTCGGCGGGCAAGCCTGCACGCGGAGCGTTCCTCACCCAGTCGAAGTTGACCGCTTCGACGGTCTGTACTGCTGTGTCGCCCTGGAGTTTGTCGTTGGCAAAGTATTCGGCGGCTAAACCCTCACCTCGACCCGAGCCATCAGCCAGCGCTCGGGCAGGAATGGGTGTCGCGGTGGTCGAAGTCAGGCCGCAACCCATCTCATAGGTGAAGCCGATCCCTTTGGATTTGCAGTATTCGCGCAAGCCCCGAAGGGGGGTGATCGGGTCGCGCGGAGTGCCGTTGTAGTTGCCGACAAGAGCGTCGATGTTGTCTGCATTCGGTCCGATCAATGCAAGTTTCTTGATCTTTGTTGGATCGAATGGCAGTGTCTGCTTGGCGTTCTTCAGCAGAACAAGCGATGCTTTTGCCGCATCCAGAGCCAGCTTCTGATGGGCGGTGCTGTTCACGACGCTCATTGGAATCTTCGTCCATTTCACACGCTCGGGCGGATCGAACATGCCCAGTCGAATGCGGGCCTCCATCAGTCTTTGAACAGAACGGTCGATCTCCGCCTCAGAGATCAATCCCTTCTTCACCGCCTCCACCAATGCGGGATAGGCTTCTCCGCATTCCAGGTCGCATCCTGCTTTGACAGCCATGGCGACGGCAGCGACTTTATCGGCGGAGAAATGGTGTCCGCCCCAAAAGTCGTTGATCGCCCAGCAGTCAGAAACCACATAGCCCTTGAACTTCCAATCTTTGCGGAGCACCTGCTCCAGCAGATAAGGATGCGCGTTCATCGGGTAGCCGTTGACGCGGTTGTAGGCACCCATGATCGACCAAGCCCCGGCCTCGACCATCGTCGCTTCGAAATGCGGAAGGTAGGTCGCCCACAAGTCTTGCTGATTCACTTTGGCGTCGAATTCGTGCCGCTTCGGGTCCGGCCCGCTGTGGACAGCGTAGTGCTTTGGCGTGGCAATGACCTTGAAATAGGTGGGGTCATCGCCTTGCAGGCCTTCGACGAACTGAACACCCAGGCGCGCAGTCAGGAAGGGGTCTTCGCCGTACGTCTCCTGCCCGCGTCCCCATCGCGGATCGCGGAAGATATTGATATTTGGGGACCAGAAGGTAAGCCCCTTGTAGATGCCGAAGTCGCCTTTTCGAACGGCGTCGTGATGCTTGGCACGGGCTTCCGTGCTGATCGCATCCGCGATCTTGAACATAAGTCGCTCATCCCACATCGCGCCGAGCCCGATGGCTTGCGGGAATACGGTCGCCACACCTGCCCGGGCAACGCCATGCAGGCATTCGTTCCACCAGTTGTAGGGATCGACGCCAAGCCGGGGGATACCTGCCGCACCGTGTGTCATCTGGGAGACTTTTTCCTGCAAGGTCATGCGGGAGACAAGGTCTTTCGCGCGGACTTCGGGCGCAAGCCGAAAGTTCTTATAAACGGGCGTTCCTTCCTGGGGCTGGGCAAGAACGACGGCAAGACAGAAAGAAGCGAGCACGCGATGCAATTCGGCATCGCGCAAAGGGATTCCTTCTATCCGGAGACCATCTTGTAGCCGTAGCCGCGCATGGTGAGCAGATGCTTGGGGTTGTTCACATCGGCCTCGATCTTCTTGCGGATGCGATACATGTATACGTCCAGGCTGTTCGTGTTGAAATCCATGTCGTACCCCCAAATCTGCTCGAAGAGGGAATCTCGGCTGACGGCGCGATCCAGGTTTCGGGCAAGGTAGGCCACCAATTCAAACTCTCGGTTGGTGAGCTCTGCAGGCTGGCCTTCAACCAGAACATCTCGGCGCTCGAAGTCGATGAGGAGGGTCCCCACTTGAAGCTGTTCGACTTTCGGAGCAGAAGCCTGATACTCTCGGTGCCGGCGCAGCTGAGCGCGAACTCGGGCCACGAATTCAGCCGCTTCGAAGGGTTTGGTCAGGTAGTCGTCGGCACCCACTTCCAAGCCGAGCACCTTGTCCATGGCGTCGGTTCGTGCAGTCAGCATCAGCACGGGCATGTGCCACTTCGCTCGCAGGCGGCGGCATGTCGAAACGCCGTCGATTCCAGGAAGTCCAAGGTCCAGCACGACCATATCCACCGGGTTCTCGGAGATATGGAGGAGCGCTTCTTCGCCGGAAGACACCGCCGCAACATCGTATCCTTCGGCAGACAGCAGCTTGCGCAGGCTGCCTTGCAGGAACCGATCATCCTCTACAACAAGCACCTTTGCGTTCATGGCTTCTCCAAGGGAATCTCAATGGTGAACAGCGCTCCCTGTCCCGGGCTGCTTTCCAGCCGTATCTGCCAGCCATGCTCGGTCGCAATCTGCCGACAGCTATAAAGGCCCAGCCCAAATCCGTCTGCACGAGAGGAATAGAAGGGCTCGAAGATCTTTTGCTGGACTTCGCCAGGGATGCCGCGACCATTGTCTTCAATCGTCACGCGGGCTGTATCGCCTGACCTCCAGGTTTTGATGGTCAGGACGCCTCCTGTGGTGGACATGGCATGGAGCGCATTCAGCATCAGGTTCACCAGCAGATGCTCCACACGATGTGAATCGGCAATAACCGCAGGGAAGTCCTCGCCCAGATCAACCTTCGTTTCGACGCCGGAAACGGCAATCTGAGGGGAGAGCATCGCCAGAGCCCGTTCGATCAGTTCATTGACGCTGGTGGATTCTCGGGCGATGAACTTGGGTCTTGCGTAAGACAGAAGGCGATGCGAAAGCACGGAGAAGCGTTCGACCTGCCCTTTGACTTTCGCGAGCGTTTCGTGCGCATCCTGGGTGGGGCTTGAGCACTCCAGTGAGATCGCAGCCATGATATTGCGGATGTCATGGGCCACACTCGCCGACAGCGCACCGACAACGGAGAGCTTCTCGCTTTGGATGAGTCTTGCCTGCGCGTCCTTCAGTTCCTTGTTGGCACGTCGCAGGTCTTGCTGGAGTCTGTGCGAAGTCAGAAGGAGCGCGATCTGATCGATCACTGCAGTCAAGTGCGTGAGGTGGTGTTCGTCCGGCGAATGATGGGGGCTCCGCCTTGCGAAAATCGCCAGCATCGGCAGCTCTGTCGGCAAGGTTGCCACGGCAAAGAAGCTGCCTCCCATCGCTTTTGCCAAGGCCGTTTCCTTTCCATGCTCGAAAGATACCGAGCCGCCAGCTTCTTGGACCAGCGCAAAGATCAGAGGCTCTTCTGTACGGTTGAGCGACATCTTTTGTGGTTTGCCGCGAGGGCGTGTGAGATAGCCGGCAGCTTCCGTCTGACCAACTTGCAGCAATGCGACGGAATCGTAATCCAGAAGCCCGGACAGCAAGCCGCTTTGAGCTTGAAGCAGCTCGTCCAGCTCGCATGGCTGCTCCAGCAGCTGGAAGGCTTGGTTCATCGCGGAGAGCACTTCCTGTGTGAGGGCAAGCTCCTTTGACTGTCGATCCAAGACCTGCCGCTGTTCGGCGGTTCGTTCTTCATAGAGACGCTCGCGCTCAAGCTCGGTCGAGAGTCGATTCGCCATGACCGACATGAATTCGATATCCTCATCGTCCAGCTGCTCATCCGAGCGGTTGGAAATGATGCACAGCGTGCCGTAGGGTTTGCCGCGAGGGCTGCAGATGGGGACGCCAAGATAGCGGGTATAGCCTAACCGCGCAGGCATGATCTCGCTAAACTGTTCGGTCAGGCGAGCGTCCTGCACCAGCAATGGCTTTTCGTCGCGAAGAGCCACCTGGCAGTAAGACTCTTCCATCGTGTTCTCCCGAACGTTCGCAGCAATCTCCGGGGCATTGGCTACTTCGCGAAAGAGGAGCTTGCGGCCTTGCTGGATCGAGAGGATTGCCATCGAATCGTAGACGTCGGCGACCGTTTGGGTGACATGGCGGCAAACTTCGGCAGGGTCGGGGTGGTGGAAGGTGCTGACTTCATAGCTCGCCTCTCTGCGTCTTTGGCGCATCTTCTCACCGGTGATGTCCTCAAACGTCCATACCCGTCCGATGATCTTCCCGTCGGCATTCTTGAATGGCCCAGTCACGCGCCGAAGAATTGTTGTCGTTTCGGAGGTCAGCTCCAGCTCATCGGCGTGGGTGAGCTCAGGCTGGGCATAGATCACATTGAGCTGATTGCGCCAAGCTTCAGGATCGCTGAGGCGGGGGTAGACCTTCCCTCGAAGCTCCTCGACGCCCATGTAAGGGACATCGTCAGGATTGACCAGGAAGATTTCACCGAAGCGCCCGTTGCATGCGATAGCGTGATGCTCAAGGTCGGTGATCAGGACACCATGGTCAGTGATGGTCAGCAGGGCATGGAGAATCGCGCTCAGCTGAATATCGTCCAATGGACGCGTCGCTACCCGTGCCTCGCGCAACGCTTGTGTGGTGGTCTGCATAGCCCTCAGTGGCATTATAAGGGACCCCTTGGCTTTCTTGATCGCCATCATGCCAAACCGACATGGAGATATCCTCGCTGGAGCCTGAACAAAACCTGAACGCGAGCGCTTGGTCAAGGTGGGCAGGCTGCCTTTAGTCAAGTTTTGGAAGCGTCGCTTAGCGTTCAGCCGAAAGGCTGCGAATGTTCAGCTATAGTAGTCACTGCTAATGTCTATGGACCGTCGCGATTTCCTCAAAACCGTCGGAGCCGCCAGCCTGACCGCTGCCGCAGGCTCTATTGCCAAGGCCGCCGAAATCGGCTCAACAGAAGATATGGAATCTCAAGCCAAGCCCCGCCAGAGCGCAGCCGGACTCGTCGCTCCCAAAATGGACAAAGTTCGTGCCGCATTTATCGGTGTGGGCGCGCGTGGCCCCGGCCACGTCGCCAACTGTCTCAAGATCGATGGCGTTGAGATCAAAGCGATCTGCGATCCGCATCTTCCCTCTGCCAATGCCGCAGTGAGCATGGTGGAGAAGGCTGGACGACCGAAGCCCACGGCGTATACCAACGGCGATCTGGATTACAAGAAGATGCTGGAGCGGGATGACATCGATGTTGTCTTTATCTCCACGCCCTGGGAATGGCATGTTCGCCAGTGTGTCGATACGATGAAGGCCGGGAAGCATGCCTTTGTCGAGGTTCCTGCGGCATACACCGTCGAGGGTTGCTGGGAGCTGGTGGAGACTTCGGAGAAGACGCAGAAGCACTGCATGATGATGGAGAACGTGAACTACGGCCGCGAAGAGCTGATGGTTCTCAATATGTGCAGGCAAGGTCTTTTTGGCGAGTTGCTCCATGGCGAAGCTGCCTATATCCACGATTTGCGCTGGCAGATGAACGAGATTGAGCACGGTACTGGGTCTTGGCGCACGCTGCACTACACCAAGCGCAACGGCAACCTTTATCCAACACACGGACTTGGTCCGGTTGCCCAGTACATGAATATCAACCGCGGCGACCGACTGGATTATCTCAGCTCTGTCAGCTCACCGTCGCGTGCCCGAGAGATCTTTGCCCGTGAGCATTATCCAGAGGGCCACGAGCGAAGAAAGCTGAAGTTTGTGTGCGGAGACTTGAGCACCACGATTGTGAAGACAGTCATGGGCAAAACGATGATGATCCAATGGGACGAGCAGCTGCCGCGCCCATACACCCGGCACAATTTCATTCAAGGCACGCGAGGGTGTTGGGCTGGCTTCCCAGACCGGATCGTTGTGGAAAAGAATCCCAATCTTGCGGGAATGACCACAAAATCTACCGACAGCTGGGCGGAAGGCAAGGAACTTGATGAATGGTATAAGAAGTACGAGCACCCGCTCTGGAAAAAGATCGGAGACCTTGCCAAGGGCGGTGGGCACGGCGGAATGGACTTTGTCATGATGTGGCGCATTATCTACTGCCTTAGGAACGGCGAACCGCTGGACCAGGACGTCTACGATGCGGCTACATGGTCGGTGATTTCCCCACTTTCTGAAAATTCGGTAAAAAATCGGGGGAAATCGGTTGATGTTCCGGACTTCACTCGGGGACAATGGAAGACAATGAAACCTTTGGACATCGTGTCCTGAGGGCAGATAGAGGTGCGTGGCTTGAAGAGGTTCGCCTCCCCAATCAAATCTCGGATGGCCCGCACCTTTATATGTATCACCCCCTAAACTCTCCCCTTTTTTCCTGACCGCAGGATTTTCTGCTGTGTCTTTGCTGTTGAACGGTTCATGTTCGGCATTGCTCCTTTAGCTATCGCCGTTGCCACAGCGACTGTAAACCCGACTTTTGTAAAGTCCTACGGCTACCACACACGCGCCTTCCACCAGGCTGTGGCAGATTCCTACAAGCCCTCCGGACGGAACCCCAAGCTCTTTTTCGACCTGATGGATAAGAGGTCAAATGCGTTGCATAAGGCCAAAGTTCGGGAATGGATTCTCAAAGAAAGGAAAGAGCTTGCCAAAGCAAAGCGCAAGGGGAAGCTCCTAAGCGAAGAAATCCAGGTTTCAAAAGAAGCCTTCGATTTTGTGAAGTCCTCAATACCAAAGTTCAGCCTTGACCGTGGCTATGAATTCTGCAGCGTTACGGATACCGGGGAAAGGCAGTGCCTGCTTCAGTCCTTCCTGATCGCCGCGATCTTGCAAGACGAAGGCTTGAAGGCCGGATGTGCGATGGTTTGGGAGAATGAGCATGGGCAGCGCTCAAACCTGGGCCATGTCACCGCTCTGATTCGGCTGGAAGATGGGCACGATCTGATGGTCGACGCTTCCCACAGCGAGCCGACCATTGCGCACCAAGGGATCTTCCTTTATGACAAAGGTGCGAAGACGTACGCCTTCGTCCATCCCCAGTTCGCGCCAGGATCGCACGAAGCGATCGCCTATAGCCGTCCTGATGGCAAGGCAGTGCTGATGAAGAATGCCCTCGGACTGGACTTGGCATTTCTTCGGTCGCAGTTTGACTTCTACCGAGGTGAGCGTGTGCCAAACGGCTTTCTGGACCCCAAAGCCAGTCCAGAAGCCTTGAAGAAATCGGCGGCTTTCTTCGAGAGAGGCTTGCGAGAATCCAGCGCAAATCCCCTCGAAACCTACCTTCTCGGAACAGTGTATCGGCGATTGGGGCGGGAGCAGGATGCCAGACGGATGTGTCAGGCAGCGTTGAAGCTCTACGAAAAGTATGGCTGGGTGCCGGATACCGTGAAGCGCGCTGCCGCGCGATAGCCAAGAGTTGCAACCAGCGTCTATTCACTCAGGAGAGAACATGGCAGTAGGAACCAATATCGAAGAGTTCAGCGCCGCGCCAGCGGTCAAGCCCGCCTCACGAGCAGCTTTTGCGGTGATGGGAGCGGGCGTTGCTCTGGGTCTGCTCGGACAGGAGCTTTTCTACGATTCTGCTTTCGGCGTGAACGTGACGATTTTCGCTGCGTGTGGCTTTCTGCTGACTTTGCTGATGGTCAGAATGCGGGTGTTGCAGCTGAAGCGATGGTCGCTTTGGCTTCTGCTTCCGATCATGGCGGGCGCGGCTGGGCTTGGACTGAATGATTCGCGCGGTCTCCAAGAACTGAACATCGGCATGATGGTGATGGCGTTGGGTCTGATCAGCGTGATCGAATCGGAAGAGCGTGAGCCGCCGCTCATCTACACCGCGCTGATTTCATTCTTTGTGCCGATTGTGTACGGAATCGCGTCGCTGCTGGTGCCCTTTCAGGCTGATTGGAATCGCCTCCGACCACGACCGAAGTCGAAAACAGCCTCGGGACTGATGCTTGGGCTGCTTGCAGGGTTTCCGGTCGTCATCGCATTGGGATGGGTTTTGGCTCAGGCGGATCCCGTCTTCGGTCGGATATTCAGCTTTTCGTGGCAGATCGATCAAGAGAGTTTCAGCATGCGGCTCTTGCTATTTTGCTTTTTAGGAGCGTACGCGGCGGGTGCATGGGCGACGATGTCTGCCGGATTAAGGCTAAGCCTGTTCGATTCCTTCGGGACGCCTTCTGCGACCAAGCCTGCCACCGTCATCATTGCACCGGATTCTGAACATGAGCAGGCTGTGCAGAAGCACGATCCGACCCAGGCGATCACCATTTTTGCGACGTTCTTTGGGCTGATCGGACTGCTGTTCCTCACATTTATCCTGGTGCAGGTTCGCTATCTGTTCGGCGGGAATGATGTCGTTCTCAAGACAGCCGGGCTGACCTATGCCGAATACGCGCGGCGTGGCTTCTTCGAGATCACGACGGTGACCGCACTCATGCTTCCGATCCTTCTCTGTGCACAGTCAATGCTGAAATCGGTCGAAGCGGGCCATCGCAGACTCTTCAACTGGGTAGCCGTTGGGATGTCGGGCTTGCTCCTCTGCCTGCTTGCTTCGGCAACCGTGCGCATGTCGCTCTATGTTCAGGCTTACGGGCTGTCGCCATTGCGGTTTTATGTCTGCGCGGGAATCGTTTGGCTGGCTGCGGTGATTCTGCTTTACGCCCATCTGGGGACTCGGTGGAAGCTCTCGCGATTCGGTCTGGCCAGCGTCGCGTCCGCTTTTGTGATCGGCATGGCCTTGAATATCATCCGCCCGGATGCTGTGATCGCTTCGGTCAATCTCAGCCGGACGAACGCCAAGGATCTCGACCAGAGCATGATTATCAATGCTGGCGCTGATGCTTGGCCCGCGCTGCAATCCGTGCCGCAGGGATTGCGGACGCAGTGGCTGAACGCCTTTGCGGAGACACGAAGGGATTGGAAATCACTCAGCCTTAGTCGATGGAAGGTGCTCCAGACGGGACTGGTGCCGCAACCTCCGCCTCCCAAAAAGGAAGAAGAAACGTCAGATGATTGGGATTAAGCCCTCAGCCAAGGAGGGTTAAGCTTTCGAATCTGCTCCATGGTTGCGCAGCCTTCATCGTGCGCCCCGCCAAGGTAGCCAAGGCTCATCAGGAATTCATTGACGATTTCGCCTCCGGTGAACCGGAAGGTTTTCTTAAAGAGCTTGACCCATTGATCTTTGGGCAGAGGGTGGTGCGAGTCTAGCCATCCCGCGAACGAGCCATGGGATTCTCGGAGTTGCTGGACGGTGCGCGCATTGTCGATCGCGGCGAGGACTTTCAGCCGATTGCGGATGATTCCAGGGTCGCTGAGGAGCCGCTGGATATCGTCATCTCCGAAGGCTGCAACCTTGTCCACGTCGAAGCCGGAGTAAGCGGTCTTGAATCCCTCTCTCTTCTTGAGAATCGTTTCCCAACTGAGCCCAGCCTGATTAATCTCCAGCACCAGCCTTTCGAAGAGGATCGTTTCGTCGCTGGAGGGAAAGCCGTATTCGGTGTCGTGATAGGCGCGGTGGACAGGATGAGCCTTGTCGGTCAAGACATATTCGCAGTAGCTGAAAGCCATTCTGAAGAAAGCTTACTCAGGTTGGAGTGGCGACGATTCATAGAAACCTGTTAATCAGAGTACGAACATCTCGGCTTCACTTTGCGTCCATGTATTGGCGGCTCTGTCGCCAACCTTTACCTTGGGTCCGTGCACTTGTTCGTCGCCGGACCCTTACCCCTCTCATCTCCCAAAGAAACAAGGGCAGAGAAGCTGATGCTTCTCCGCCCGTTGTCCTTTTAGGAGGTTGTTTACTTGCTCGATGCTACTGCTTGGTTGTCTATGAGGTTAGTTTGGGAAAGAAGGTTGCAGGCCCAGCTCAGTATTCTTCACTGAGCCTGTACGAGTCTTCTCAGTCCCCAAATGCTGAGTTGCAGTTTCCTGGAAGATTCTGCTTTCAGCCTGAGTTGGCTCACCATACTTATGGGCAGAATCCCGTTTCCTTAGAGGGCTGAATCGGTTGCAATAGCGTTATTGCGAGCGCATCCGCATTTTTGCAAAGGTCGATAGAAAGCCGTCCAGATTCACGGGAACCTGACTGGAAAAAGGCCTCTTCTGGTACTCATGGCAGAACGCACTTTTTCTCGAATGCTTCTATCGGTTGGGGTTCTTGGGGCGCTTGCACTTTCAGTTCAAGCTACGGGTGATGAGGGCACTGTGGCTGCAAGCGCGAATGAGGTTAAGCCGGTGAAGGCCGGCACACCGATGCCCGAGAGCACGCTCATGACTCTGGACAAGAAAGAGACCACAGTCAAGAGATTGCTGGATGGCAAACCGACGGTGATGATCTTCTATCGTGGTGGGTGGTGTCCCTTCTGCAATCGACACCTTTCCGATCTGGTATCCGTTCAGGATGATCTGAAAAAGCTCGGGTACCAGCTGGTCGCCGTCACACCGGATACTCCCGAAGAGCTCTCCAAAACAATGGAGAAGGACAAGCTCGATTACACGCTTGTTTCAGATTCCAAGGCGGAACTGATCAAGAAACTGGGGATCGCTTTCCGTGTTGACGATAAGACTTACACCACCTATCGAGATCAATACAAGATCGACCTGGAGAAATCCTCCGGTCAGACCCACCACATTCTTCCTGTGCCGACTGTTCTGGTCATTGATGCCAAAGGCGTCATCAGGTTTGTTCACACCAACCCAGACTATCGGGTGCGCATGAAGGGCGCGGAGGTTCTGGAAGCCGCGAAGAAGGCGATTCAATAGCCGGCATCCTCGCCTATCCAAAGAGACAGTGATCCATGGAACTCTCCTATTGAAAGTGGGAATTCCATGGATAGCTTCGCCAGCCTGTTTCTCCAAGTCGTTATCAGCGTGGTGATCTTTGCCGTTCTGCGCTGGGCAAAGAGCCTGCGCGACTAACCGCGCCAATCCCAGGTAGATTGGGCCATGCGACGCCCTATGCTTCTGGTTGTTTCCGCTCTGTGCCTTTCCGCATTGGTCGGATGCGGCTCTCAGCAAACGCCTGAGAGTGAGGGAAAGAAGCCAGAAGCGGCTCAGCCCAAAGCTTCTCCCGATGCGCTGAAGCTTGAAGGTCCGGGCGGAACCGTCACGCTTGGTGACGAGATTGCAGTGGCGCAGAAAGCCTTTCCTGCACCCGAAGGCGCGCAGGTTTTGCCGAACTCCATGTCTTTCCGGCTCATCACCGAAGATGGCTGGTCCTGGACGACCGATCACACTAGCTTTGAGGCTGCAACCAAAGACGGGAAGGTGATTGGACTTGCTGTGACCTTCGCACGGCCCGAAGACGCCAAGAACGAGCCTGCGGCCACGATCACGAAGATTGGTGAACCGACGAAAAAGGCAGACGGGAAAACGGCGAAGCTCTATGTGTGGGATGGTGGAGAGAGCGTTCGCTTCTGGGGTAACGCAGGCGGAGGCCCGAACGGATTTGAAATCGGCGGCCTGACGGTGATCGGGAATAAGGAAGACCTGAAGAAGCTCAACTACGACGCTGAGCATCCCGAAGCCTTTGTGAACCAGCTGGACAGCATGGCCCATGCGCTCAAGCCGCTAGACAATATGGGGAGCGGACGTATGCGGCAGCGCCAGATGCAGCAGGAAGGCGGAGGCGCTCGCTAAGCTTTGGGGCCGATGTAGCGGGTGGCAACCACGATATCGTCGAACCACACCGTCTGTTTGTCCTTCCAGAATGAGCGCGTTGGGTCTCCGGAATCGTAGCCATAGTGCTCCAGCCAGAAGCAGTTGACTTTCACTTCGTTGCGCGACCGCCATTTAATGCCGGTGAACTCACCCACGAGCTTCCCATCCACCCACATCGCCTGCTTGCCGTCAGAACGGTCTGGGGCTGAGTTGGCCTGGATCATAAACTCCCAGCATTGCCACTTGTCCAGCGGAGGGATGACCTTCTTCGATCCTGCAGCTTCGCCTTTTCCAGGGCCGGGCGGAAAGAATGCATTGCCCCAATATTTGTTCATCTTGGGGTCGATAGACATCCCTTCGTAGTAAGCGTAAAGGTTGACCTCGCCGGGAGGAGGATTCTTGCCCCAGGCAAACCAGGGCTCCATTCCAGCGGAGTAATAGGAGCCGTCCGGCTTGACTCCAGCTTTCCCAAACGCTTTCCATCGGTTTTCGGGGGGATTGGCGAGGAGCCACACGAAGTGGTGGGCGTATTGGTAGTCCTTGGAGAATTTCACATAGAAGCGAGCATAGACCGTATCGGCGCCCGGCATAAACCACTTGACCAGATGAGCGCCGGTGTCCTTTCCTCGTGTCATCGTCATCTCGACGCATTTCTTGCCACCGTTCGGGGCGTTCAGAGTGATTGCGGGAGTGCCCTTGATGTCTTCCCAGATACCAAGGTCGTTCTGCTCGAAGTCTTCGGCAAAGAGCACAGCAGGGTCTTTGGCAATGCCTTCATCGCCGCGGTACTTGGTGGCAATGCCGACCTGCTGCCCGACCATAAGATAAGCGAGAATGCAGAGCATCTCGCTTATCGTACTACGGATCGTGGCGGAGCACCTATGCGGTGACCGCTTCCCTCAACAAGCTTTCCAAGTCCAGCGGCTCGCTCACCATTGCCAAACCTCCATCGGCTGTTCGGGGCCAAAGCTCTTCCGGTCGATCCCAATACAGTTCGATGCCGTTGCCATCCGGATCGTGCAGATAGAGCGCTTCGCTGACGCCGTGATCGCTGGCCCCATCGAGCAAGACCCCTGCCTTGACCAGCCGATGCAGCGCATCCGACAGGGTTGCACGCGTTGGATAGAGAATCGCCACATGATACAGGCCAGTCGTGCCCCTCGCAGGCGGGGGACCGCCTTTGCTTTCCCAGGTGTTCAGCCCGATGTGGTGGTGATAGCCGCCCGCAGAAACGAATGCCGCACTGCTCCCATAGCGCTGGGTGAGTTCGAATCCGAGCACGCCCACATAGAAGCCGAGGGCGCGGTCAAGGTCGGCCACCTTGAGGTGGACATGTCCGATTCTCACTCCGGGATCAATGGGACTGGAAGGCGTGATATCGCTCATGGGTTACTCCAGATAAGGCAAGGTCTTCTTGGGGAGGATCTTCGTAAATCCGAAGCTTCCCGGTCCTGCAATGAGGATCGGCAGCGCCATTCCGATCAGAGCGACGTTGAATTCGTAGCCTCCCGGAAGGAAGAAGCCGTTTGCTCCATGAACCTTTTGAATCGCTCCAATCATGATGACGACCAGCGCCGCAGAAGAGAATCGCGAAAGGAATCCGACGAGAATTCCAAGTCCGCCGAAGAATTCGCCGACTGCCACCAGGTACCCAACTGGCCCGAGAGATTGGACGATGGGCCCTAACCCCGGACCGCCGAATGCTCCAAAGAGTTTTTGCGCGCCATGAGCCATAAAGATGACGCCGAGAAAGATTCGAAGTATAAGCAACGCCCAGTTGATCGCTGGAGCATTATTGTTTTCAGTGTTCTGCATACGTGCCTCCTATTAGAAGCTACGTCTGTTTGAACACAATCGCTCGCAATATAGTCCCCAAAACAAATATTTAATATCTAATATTAAAGCGTCTGACGGGTTTCAGACTGAAAGGCCTTCAGCCATCGAATCCGCGTTTGGGTTTCCATCAGTGCACCACGCATGGCATGTTCGCTGAACTTGTCGCCCGATTGCTGGTAGCTCTTCACCTGTGTCTGGCAGGCTTTCTGCAGCTTGCGCAGGCCAGCAATGGCATGAAGGAAGAAAGTCTCTCGCTCATCTTGGCTGAGAACGCGCAGAAAGTAGGTTCTTGAGCGAAGCACGTCCAAGCTGCACGAAAACGCATCCTCATCCAGCCCCTCCAAGAACCAGCTTCGGAGCATTTTCTGCCCTTCCTCGGTGATCTGGTAGCGTTTCTCTTTTCCTTCTTTCGTCGTGTGAGAAGACACTGCGCCAAACTTCTCAAGACGACTTATCAGTGGATAGATCGATCCGGCTCCGCTGCGATATGCCGAGGTTTGGGAGCTGGAAAATTCGGTCATGACGGCATATGCCGTACATGGACCGCGCTTCAGGATTACACCCAAAACGGTCATTTCCAAAGTGGAGAGTCGGCGGTTAAGAGGCATTTGTCGCATTATGTTTGATTTACGGGAACTTTCGTAGATTCCGTTTCGGTCTTTATTACGAATCGTAATATTATGAACATCGCTACTTTCCTCATCGCCATGGCCGCAGTCGGCCAAACAACTCCCGCTCAGCCGAAGCTGCAGATCGATCCGCTGAAGATCTATGAAGCTGCCGAAGTGTGGTCGGTCATTGCCAAGAAGGATAATCCAGTTTGGCCGGGATGGAATGCATCGGATACGCCGCTCCTCATCTATAACCCAGGCAAGCAGGATCTGCTGATCAACCATCCGAAGCCTCCCGCAGGTTTTGTCCCGTATAAGCCTCCAATCGATCTCCCCTTCACGAAGTTCTTCATCAAGGACAAGGAGACGCTGTTCGATTACGATGGTCAGAATACGGCGACCGACGTGAACGGTGTGGAAACCCTGGTGGTTGCCGACACGCTTTCAACCCGAAGGCAGACTTTGGAGAGCTTGGTTTATGGCGCGCGGGCTTCGACGGAGGACATGAAGGAGTCGATTGAGAATAGCCTGCGGTCGAACCCTTACGACAGCATGCTGATGTTCGCTCATGAAGCTTTCCACGTGTATCAGCAGCGCCGCGCTTCAGGAAAGGGCGGAAATGAGCGCGATCTGGGCTCGTACCCTTCGCTCTCGGTTGAGAACAACGTGGGTATGGCCTTGGAGTCGGAGCTGCTGAAAGAGGCTTTGAATGCCAAAAGCGCAACGGACATGCGCAAGGCCGCTGTCAAATGGTTGGCCATCCGAAAGGACCGTCGCAAGGCGCTCGACCCCAAGCACTCGGCCTATGAAGACGGGACGGAGTTCAACGAAGGCACGGCAAAGTACGTGGAGTACAAGATGCTGCAGGTCTTGCAGGGCAAGAAGCCGATCCGTGAGATGTGGCTCGTGCAAGGCTTCAGCGGCTACGACAATCTGGAGCCGGAGCGTCAGCGGCTGCTGAACACCATGCAGCGCATGATGTCGGGGCAGGCTGTCGTGAACAACGACCTCTATGGAGCTTCGCCCGTGCGCATGCGGCTGTACTTTTCAGGCATGGGTATCGGCGCTTTGCTTGATAAGCTTGGAGCGAAGTGGCATGACCGAATCTTTGCTGACGGCGTTTCGCTCACGGGCATTGCCGAAGAAGCAATCCATGCCACCCCTGCTGAGCTTTCCAGTGCGCTCAGCGAGGTCAAGAGTACGGCTCGATACGTTGAGCTGACGAAGGAAAAACAGAAGCTGGAGGCGGACGGACAGGTTTATGTCCAGCAAATGCTCAAGAGCTTCGAAGATTCTCCGGGAACACTAGTACTGGACTATTCAAAGCTTGAGAAGCCACGTGTTGGGCTGGGCTTTACGCCGTTTGGGCTGTTGCGTATCGACGATCAGCGGATTATCTATCGGCTGTTGCCCATGCGCGGTGTTGTGAATGAGATGAACTTTGCGGAGGAAGCCGCCAACCCGATCCTTCAGGACAATGGCAAGAAACAGATGGTGCTGATGCTGAAGGAAGCAGTGACCGCCGAGATGCTGGACAAGGCACTGGGAACGTCAGACTGGCGCACCAAACCGGTGCAGGTGAAGAGCGTGCAGCTTCCGGGTGTGAAGCTGAATAACCTGAACGCAACCGTCAAGCTGGATGGCAAGCGGGTGGTTGTGAGTTTCAGCTAAGTCTGAAACTCACCCTACTTCTGATTTGATGCCGAGGGCGAAACTGAGTCCTCGGCAGATTCATAGGAGACGGAGCCTTCTGGGCTAAGCTTCCAGTTCTCAACAAGCTTTCTGGTGCTAGGGTTGCTGTCCTTGGACATTTCCTTGACCAGTAGACGAAGACGTTTATCCTCTATGCGTTCAAACACTCGATAGTTCAGGTACCAACCGATGCCCCAAGCACCGACATATCGCGTCGTTGGGTCTGGAGAGTGATACAGGATGGCTAGATCATCCAAGCGATCAAAGTTCCGGTAACCGAGGGCATTGGCGGCTTCTTGCCTCAATAGAATGTCTTCTGATGGATCGCCAGCAATTTTGACCAAAGAATCCATGGACTTGGGTGTTGCCTTGTGTTTCAGGCAACTGATCAAATATCTTCGGCTGGTATCGTCGCCGGTTTTGAGTATTTGCAGGACTGCATTCTCTGTGCCAGGCAGTCGGAGCGCGAGCTTGTATGCACCCTGCACGTCTCCTGCGGCGGCTTGGGAGGCATATATAGAATTTGTTACAGGCATATAGGAAAAGGCTGCAACCGCCAGCAAAGCTGCGACCCCGCCAGCCACCCATAGTCTCCTGCGCATACTATCATTGTATCAACAGTTGCAGGAGCTATGGAATGAACCCGAAGCTTGGTATCTGGATGTCCTTGGAAAACCCAACCTTGGTGGTGTAGGTGGGTTCCCGGGCGACCCGCTTTGAACATCAGTTCTCAAAAAGATCGACCATCCTATAGGAATGATTGTAATTCTCGCCGCGTCCTTCCTGACTCAGACACTGAGTCAATCCGTCACCGTTACCCCGACGGGATTTGACAAGGCCAAGGAGCCGCAGATTGCCATCGACACTGATCGGCGCGTTTACATCGCCTACGGCATGGGCAACGCCCTCTATCTTTCGGTTTCAGAGAACCAAGGAAAGTCTTTCAGCAATCCAGTGATGATCGGTGAAGCAGGGCAGCTTTCGCTTGGGATGCGTCGCGGACCGAGGATCACAGCACATCAAGGTGTGCTCACCGTAAGCGCGGTTTATGGCGCGAAGGGCAAAGGTCAGGATGGCGATATCCTTGCCTGGAAGTCTCTTGACCGGGGCAAGACATGGTCGAAGCCTGTTCGCGTCAACGATGTCGAAGGTTCTGCTCGCGAGGGGTTGCACGCGATGGCGGTCGGTCCTGATGGCACACTGGCCTGCACATGGCTGGATCTGCGTGAGAAGGGGACAACGCTCTATCTTTCCACCTCGAAAGACGGCGGCAGCACGTGGTCGGCAAACGTTCTTGCCTACAGGTCTCCATCCGGCACCATCTGCGAATGTTGCCACCCATCGTTGGCCTTCGGCCTCAAGGGAAGGCTGTGGATCATGTTCCGGAACTCTCTGGCTGGGGCGCGAGACATGTACCTTTTCAGCACGGACGATCTGGGCAAGAAATTCACCGATGCCCAGAAGCTGGGACAGGGGACGTGGATGCTGAACGCCTGCCCCATGGATGGCGGCTCCCTCTCCATTGACAAGAAGGGCCAGCCCTACACCTGCTGGAGACGAGAGAACGGGGTCTTCTCAACGAGCGCAGATGGCACGAAAGAGACAAGCGTTTCACCGGGGCAGCAGCCTTGGGCCGCGCTTGGGCGGCAGGGTCCCCATGTGATGTGGGCAAACCGGATGGGCATCTCTTACGCACCGCCCAAAGGTGACATCGTCAGCCTGACTATGCGGGGAATGTCTCCAATGATCGCTTCAAGCCCCGACGGCTCTCTGGTGTTGGGAGCCTGGACCGAAGACGGCATTCGCGCTTGCGTCTTGGAAACCCCTTAACGTTTGCTCGGTAACATGAAGAGGCCATGTCCCTCTTCGTCGCCGTTGCTCTGCTAAGCTCTATGATCGTGCAGGAACCCATCGCCCCGCTTTCGGTCATGTCGTTCAACATCCGTTACGGCACCGCGGCAGACGGTGATGACCATTGGAAGTTTCGCAAGCCCAAAACCATTTCTGCCCTTCAAAAGCGAAAGCCGGAACTGATCGGTCTTCAGGAAACCCTGGACTTCCAGATCGACGAAATCCTGCAAGGGCTCCAAGGCTATCAGACGGCAGGCGTGGGCCGGGACGATGGCAAGAGCAAGGGAGAATTCTCAGCGATCGTCTTTGACGCCAACCGACTCCGGCTGCTCCGTTCGGACACTTTCTGGCTGAGCGATACCCCCGGTGTGGTCGCCTCGAAGAGCTGGGGCAATCGTGTCGTGCGAGTATGCACCTGGGCTTACTTCAAGGATCTGAGGACCGGGAAATTCTTCTATTTCTACAACATGCATCTGGATCACGAATCTCAGCCGAGCCGCGAAAAGAGCGTTGAGCTGGTGCTGAAAAGGATCAGCGAGCGTGGCACCAGCGACCCCGTGATCATCGCTGGCGACTTCAATGCTGGCGAGGATAATCCTGCGATCAAAGCCGTGAAAGATGCGGGATGGCGAGATACCTTCCGCGTGCTCTATCCCGACGTGAAAGAGGTCGGCACCTTCAGCGGTTTCAATCCGGAGTTCGGCAAAGACAAGATCGACTATGTCTTCGTGGACGCTAAGACCGACGTGCTTTCCGCCGAGATCGTGAAGGACAAGGTGGACGGTCGGTGGATTTCCGACCACGCACCTGTCGTGGCAAGAGTTCGTCTGCCTTAACCTAGGGAAATCGCGACAATTCCAGCTGTAATCAGCGCACCGATCAGATATTTGACGGGCGATGCGCTTTCGCCAAACAGCTTGCGCCCCAGATAGATGCTGAAGACGACCGACGCCGCACGGAGAGGGACGACGTACGAAACTGGAGCAGTGGACAGCACAAGCAGGACAAGCGCATAGCCGCCAACACAGGCAAGCGCCGCCGCGATCAGATTGCGATTCTGCCATGGCGTCCAGTCGAGCGGCATCTTGAGAGTGCGGATCAGCGCGCCTTGGAGCAAGAACCCAAAGCCGAACGACATGAAGACGTAGAACAGCGGATTGGAGTGCTTGATGCCAACTTTGTCGACCAGCAGGTAGCCCGATGAAGCCAGTCCGGCAACCACGGCCATGCCGACGGCGGATGCTGAAATGCGATCTTTCAAGCCGCTCGATTCCACCCACGACAAGGCGATCGTTCCCAGACACACGGTGGCGATACCAACCCCAGCAAGAAGCGAAGGGCGGTCGCCATAGATGAGAATGCCAAACAAAGCCGCCGCCGCAGGGGCCACCCCACGAATGACCGGATAGGCTCCTGAGATCTGCCCCCGCCGATAGCTGTATGCAATGGCGCAGTAATAGATCGCATAGAACAGGCCGCTTCCGAGTGCGCAGAAGACAGCCTGGAGATCGGCGGGTTTGGGCCAGCCCAGCGCGAGGCCGAACGGAAGTACGGAAAGGGCTCCAATGAGCTGGAGCTGCAAGGAGAACGCGGTAGCGTCTTTAGAGGTTTTGACCAGCGTGTTCCAGAAGATGTGAAGCGCTGCAGACAGCAGGATCAGCAACACTCCAACAGCGGTCATGCCTCTTGATACCTGTCCGTCGCTGTAACTGCGCCAAAACCCCAGGACCCGCTTTATCGCCAGTCCCGAAGGAATTCAGGCAAGCTTCGGTACAATTCATCCGTCCAAACGGACCGATTTCGACACTCACCCCCGCGTAAGGATCTCACAACGGAGAGCGCTTGCGCACAGGCCGCCGAACATTGCCCCGGCATGAGCCTGCTCCGATCCTTGCGGCAAGCGCATACGCGCTCCAAATTTCATGTCTAAGATTTCAAATTCCGGCTTTCGAGCCCTTCATGTTGCCCCCCGCCTGTGCGACTTTCTGCAACGGCGAAACATCACAACGCCAACCCCCATCCAGGCTGAATCTATTCCCGCCATCCTTCAAGGTCGCGACCTTGTCGGTATCGCCCAGACAGGCACAGGCAAGACGCTTGCCTTTGGACTGCCGATGGCAGAGTTGCTCGGCCCCGATCAGGTGGGTCTGGTGCTGGCTCCAACGCGCGAACTTGCCCAGCAGATTTGTGAAACGTATCACATGCTTGGCGTTTCCACGGTGCTGGTTGTGGGAGGAGCATCCATCGACCGTCAGGTTTATCAGCTGCGAGGTCGGTACTCCGTCATCGTCGCCACCCCTGGACGTCTGATCGACCATCTTAACCGCCGCTCTGTTCGACTGGATCGAGTTTCCATCGTGGTTCTGGACGAAGCCGACCGCATGCTGGATATGGGCTTTGCTCCTGCCATCAAGCAGATTCTGAATCAGTCTCCGAAGGAGCGCCAAACGCTGCTGTTTAGCGCAACGATGCCCGCGGCGATTACAGAGCTTGCCAATGAGTATCTGGATAATCCAATGCGTGTGGAAACCGCGCCTGCGGGCACGGCTTCCGAGCTGGTTGAACAAGAGCTTTTCTTCATGAAGCATGAAGAAAAGCAGAATCTGCTTTGGGATTTGCTCCAAGAGAACGCGGGCAGCGTCCTCATCTTCGCCCGAACACGGCATGGCGCGCGAAAGCTGGCCAAAGCCGCGCGAACCCAAGGCCATAGCGCTGCGGAGATTCATGCAGACCGCACGCTTGCTCAGCGGCGAGAAGCTCTGCATGGCTTCAAGACGGGCGAATATCGCGTGCTTGTGGCGACTGATATCGCAGCCCGAGGAATCGACGTCAAAGAGATTTCCCTGGTGGTCAACTACGACGTTCCGGAGAACCCCGACGACTATATCCACCGCATCGGACGAACTGGGCGGGCCGGTGCTTTGGGCAAAGCGATTACGATTTCTCTTCCTCAGCAAGCCCGCGATATTTGGGATATTGAGAAGCTTTTGGGCGTATCTCTGCCGATATCGGATCGGAGCACCTCGATTCCGAAGTCTGTCCAGACCATGATTTCAAAGGGCGAAAGAGCGGCTCCTGCCGAACGCAGGGCGCATTCGACAGAGGCACCCAGGCGAACGCATTCCCACGCGGCGCTGCCTGAGGATCATGTGGTCAAGCCAAGGTATCACGCGACAGAGAGAGCCCCCAGAGCTCCCCGGGTGGACTTTGACCGTCCGCGAGGACCGCGCGATGGCGACCGTCGGGATAGCCGATCCTTTGAGCCGCGCGAGCGATTCCAAGATCGGCGAGATAGCCCCAATCCGTCGCACTATCGAGACCGTCAGGAGCGCAGAGACGACTCCAGCCCGAGGTACTCCGGCGATGATCGAGGCTATCGTTCACGAGATGACCGGCAGAGCACGGATCGGGAAAGAGGCTTCACTCCCCGCGATCAAGACCGTCGCCCGCATCAGGATCAGCAGGGTCAGTTCAACCCGCGATACAGCGACCAGCGCCCGGCGCAGGACCGCCGTTTCGGTTCTCGAGATCGCGATCAAAGGCCGCCTCGAGACGACCGATACAATCCTCGGGATCAGCGACAGGAGCAGGACAATCGGTTCAACGCAAGGGATCGAGACCAGCGACCGTTGCGAGATGACAGATTCAACTCGCGGGACCGTGACCAGCGACCGGCGGATTACAGAGATCGAGACTACAAGCCTCGGCAGGACCGCCGAGATGAACCACGCCCAGCTGAGAGCAATGATCGCGGATTCAAGCCTCGACAAGATCGCAACGACGGCCCGCCACGAGACTTTATTGCCAAGAAGTTCAAGCCGAAGCATGCGCGCCGAAGCAGCCCGCGTCCGCCGCGGTCAGTGGAGTCGCAGGAGTCCACTTTCGCTCCTCGCCGAGACCGGATTACCGAGCAGAAGCCTTGGGACAGCCAAGGCTCTAAGCCACCAAAGCGGAATCACTTTGAGGGTGCGCCTTCGACCAATCCCAAGCCTGCCTTTGCAGGCAAGAAGTCAGGCAAGCCGAAGAAGCGAAAGTCCTCGCCCGCTCCGGTGTTGCAGTCCGCTCCGGCGACGCCTAAGAAAGCTCATCGCGGATGGTCGGGCAAACCAAAGAAACGTACTGTGCGATAGCCCGGGAACAGGCTTTGGCAGGTAACTTCAACACAGGATGAAGTTCGGGATTTGTACGGGTCTTTCCGAGGCGCAGGCCTTCCTCAATGTGGGCTTCGACTACATTGAGGTTGCCGCTTCTGGCTTTCAGGGGCTTTCTGAGAACTGGGATCCTACACCCTATCAGGGACTCCCTATCCTTGCGACCAACGGATTCTTCGATCCCTCCATACGGCTTTTCGGTCCGGACGCCACGCCCTGGCAAGACTATGCCCGTCGAACCGTCGCCCGAGCCGCAGAGATAGGCGTTCAGGTGATGGTGCTGGGCAGCGGAGCCAGTCGTCGTGCCCCTGCCGGAATCGATGGCGAAGCCTCTTTTGCCGACCTCTGTGCCGAAATTGCAGAGATCGCCAAACCCTCGGGCATTACGGTTGCCCCCGAACCCCTCAACCGCACCGAAACCAACGTGGGCACGCGGCAGCGGGAATTAGCTCTCCGCCTGAATGAGAGAGATGTTGCGTACACGGCTGATACCTATCATGTGCTGGCGGAGTGGGACGCCGACGGGTGGCCTGTCACACCGGATGAGCTATGGGTCAAAGAGGTGCCGCTCGCTCCTGCACACGTTCACTTGTCGGATGTTGCGCGAATGGCTCCCAAGGGCGACGATGAGATGCTTTATGGGTTTGTGCGCCGGCTGAAGGAGCTGGGCTATGACGGTTTGGTCAGTCTGGAATGCCGCAGATCGGACGGATTTGATCCGGCGAGGGCTTTGGGGAGCATTAAGCAACTCTTTCAAGCGTGAGCGACCAATCCGGGTAAACATAGCTTTATCCCATGAAACTTGCCGCACTCATCCTCCTTTCGCTCACTGCTGTGCCTCAACCGTCGCAGGAGCAACCCCTTGACCGCTATATCTATCCGCTTTCCAAACCCCTCGCTTGCCCAGAAGTCGTCATCGATACCTCCGACTTCCCAGAAAGCAAAGAATGGGCTGAAGCCGCCAAGAAGGTGGTGATCGCATGGTTCCCGAAGATCACCGAACTGCTGGCGACTGAGAACTACAAAGTGCCGAGCAAGATCACCCTGGTCTTTAAGAAAGAGATCAGCGCGCCTGCGTGGGCCAGCGGCTCTACCATCACGGTCAGCGGCAAATGGATTACCGAGCACCCCGACGATCTTGGCATGATGGTGCATGAGTTGACCCACGTGGTCCAGCAGTATCCGGGCGCACGCACGACACCAGGCTGGCTGGTGGAAGGCATTGCCGACTACGTGCGCTGGTGGCGGTACGAGCCCGAGGCGCCGCGCCCAAAGATCAACTATGAAAAGGCGAGCTACAAGGACGCTTACCGAACCACGGCCTACTGGCTGGCGTGGGTTTCGAGAAAGTACAGCATGAGCCTGGTTCCTGCGCTGGACCGCGCCTGCCGCGAACGCAAAGACCCGATGCAGGTTTTCAAGGATCTGACCGGCAAAGATGCGGACACGCTCTGGAAAGAGTTCATCGACAGCAAGCCGTAAAGCACTTACCCCTCCCTCCATCTTGATGAAGTTGAAATGGAGGGAGGGGGTCCCAAGGACTGCTCTACAGCCGCTTCTTGACCCGCTCTTTCTGCTGAGCAAGCATCTGATCCAACTCCTTGCGCAGCATCACCCGACCGTCAGCCACCACAATTTCAATCTTCTGAGTGTTGGAAATATCCTTCAGCGGGTCAGCGTTCAGCACCACCATATCTGCCAGCTTGCCTGCATGAACTGAGCCCAGCTTATCAAAGACGCCGGTATATCTGGCCGGATTGCTGGTTGCACAGACCAAAGCCTCCATCGGCGTAAGGCCGCACTCCGTCAGCAGCTTTAGCTCATCATGAACGCCCCAGCCTGCAAAGCAATGCGGATTGCCGCCCATATCGCTCCCCGTCATCATCGGGATTCCTGCTTTGCGCAGGTCGGCGACGATGCGTTTGTAAATACGGAAAGTTGCCTGTTGTCCCAGCTTCTGATCTTCGCCCTGCGTTCGCAGATGAACGTTCTTTTCCGGCGACCACCAATCGCGCACATACGCCGGAATGTACGGCAAGCGGGCAAGCATAGTTGGGTCTTTGGGGTTGAACGTAGAGTTTTGATACGCTACGACAAGCGTAGGGTCGATCCACGTGCCCAACTCCTTGTATCTGGCAGCCAGCTTCGCCGTCAGCTCTGGGCTGTAGCACTTTTCATAGATCTCCCGCATCGCGCGGAACTGGGCAAACCGCTCCATGCCTTGAGGAAGCTTGGCACGCATCTCCTGTACCTTCGCCGGGTCAGCAAGCTCCCGGTCGAGCTGCAGCAAGTGCTCGATGGAGTTCAGACCCGCTTCGCACGCTTCCAGATTGGTGACCCGTGCGGGCACGTGTCCACTCGCCCGTATCCCCTGCTTCTTCGCTTCGTCCATCAGGGCAAAGAAACAGTCTTTGGGCAAGAGGGAGTAGACCTTGACGAAGTCAGCGCCTTTCGACTTCAGATCGCGCACAGCTTCGCGGGCTTTCTCCGGCGTATCCACCGCGATCGAGGCGGGCCACATCGGTTGCGGACCGTCCACAAGCGGCCCTCCAAACCACATTCTTGGACCGAAGAGCTGTTTCTTGCCGACACGCTCGCGCCAGCTCTTGAGCAGATCAAGGTCGCCTGCCATCTCCCGAATTGCGGTTACGCCATTCAGCACGAAGAGCGGCAGCCACTGCTCTTTCTCTTCGGGCTTTGGGTTCAGTTCCAGCAGCTCGGGGTCGTCGACATGGGTGTGCATGTCCCACAGGCCCGGGATGATGAACTTCCCAGTCGCATCGATCCTCTTCGCGTTCCGTGGGATCGAAAAGCCCTTGCTTGGTCCGGCATAGATGATCTTCCTGCCTTCAATCAGAACGGTCGCGTCCTTGATTGGCGCGGCACCTGTGCCATCGATGACCGTTGCATGGACAAAGGCTTTCGTTTCCAATCCCTGAAAGGTCAGAGCGCAAGCAAGCATTGCAAGCATAGAAAGACATTACCAAGCGAGCTATAGGATGGAACCTTTGATTCGCAAAAGCTGCGCGTTGCAGAATAGAAGATATGAGAAAGCCATCGCTGGAAGAGCTGTGGTCCACCGTGCCAGACAGTGAAGGGCGAGCCTTTGATCAGAGCGATCTGGAGGGTTTGCCCGAGTCTGCAAAGAGATATCTTTCCCACGCGATTGCCCCAGGGACGCCCTTGGCAACGGCCGTGCGGCTGAAGATGCACGGGGAAATCAAGCTCAAATCTTGGCTTCCCTTCAAGGCGGAGCAAGTGATCCGTTTGGATCGCGGTCTGCTTTGGCAGGCAACGGTGAAGATGATGGGCCTTCCCATGACCGGCTACGACATGATGATTGATGGCTTTGGCGAGATGCGCTGGAAATACGTCGGCATCATTCCTGTCGTTCATGCATCCGGCCCGGATATCCTAAAGTCTGCAAATGGAAGGATGCGCGCCGAATGCTGCTGGCTGCCCTCGGCCTTTCTGTTAGGCAATCCCAAATGGCGGTCGGCAACAGAAGAGGATGTATCCGTCGAGTTCGATCTCCTTCACGTTCGCGAGGTGCTGAGCTTTGGACTTGGACCTGAAGGGATCAAGGAGATCAAGATGCGCCGGTGGGGAAGTCCTGCCTCTGGGGAGTTTCAACTGATGGACTTTGGCGGGGTGATCGAAGAGGAGCGCACGTTCGGCGGCTACACGATTCCCACCAAGCTTAGGATCGGATGGCATTACGGAAGCGAACGGTTCGAGCAGGATGGAGAATTCATTCGGGTACAGGTGGACAGCGCAGAGTTTAAGTAGAATCTATCCTGGATCGCCTTTCTTCTCAGACTTCTTTCCGTAAGCAGATCGGTCTAAGCTCCTTTCCGCATTTTCAACCGACTTCTTGGCGTTTTCTATTGTCTCTCTTACATTTTTCAAAGTCTGACGATATCGTTCGTCCGGTGTGTGTGAGCCTCCTGAAGGAGGCTGAGGGACGGCATTGTCGGTAGCCTGATCGCCTGCGATTGGCGCTATGGGACTGTATTGCAGCGCCAACTGAGGGGCTGGAGTCCCTTCCGTATTGTGGCCTTTGGAATAGGAAGTGTTGGGTCTGGAGCGTGGCTTTGTTGCCGACCGAACCGTTGGTTCTATCAAAGCGGCCTTCGGCGTACTCACATCGGCATGGTGTGCAAATTTCTGAAAAGGAGAGTTCTCCGACGAATAGACCAACATATCCTGCAAGGGCGATAGCTCCACAGGCTTTGCGCCGCTTTGGCTGAGTAGAAGGCTCAGGACGATGGGCATTGCGCACGCCGCCATTGCGAGCTTGATCGGGTGGCGAACGGTTCGAAAACGCTTCTGCACTTGCAATACCCGCGCAATCCGTTCGCTTAGCTCGCCTCCGGACGCAGCAACTGTCAGCTTACACAAGGGAGCGTTTCTCAACTCCTCAACAAGGGCTAGTGCGGATGCATAGGTATAGCGATCAGGCAAAAGCCGCAAGACTTCTTCATCGCAAAGATGCTCGCGCTCGATGCGGATTTGATGAGAAATCCACCACACTGCGGGGTGAAAGAAGAAGAGTCGCTCGATAACGGTCTGACAGTGGTTTACGACCGCGTCAAAACGCTTAGCATGGACAAGCTCATGCACGATAAGCGATTCAAGCTGCTGCGGCGACAGTCTTGTTACCGCAGCAAGCGGCAGATACAGAGCAAGGTGTGTGAGTCCGGCAATGGCGGGGACTTCCAGCCTGGAATCCAGGACAACACGGATGGGTCGGCAGATGTTCAAACGCTCAGCCCAACCGCTGACGATGGCTTCGATCTTTGCATCGCGCAAGGCGGTAGGTCTTCGCTTGAGCAACAAGCAAGAAACCGCAAGGTGCAACAGTCCAAGCCCCGATCCGGTCATCCAAGCAATCACGGTGAACGATTCCGAGGGGACGATCCCCGCCGAAGCTTGGAGGCCGGGGCGGCCCGCATGAACAAGAGCGCAAAAGGGGGCAAGCGACAGTATTGCCAAAATCAAACAAAGCGCCAGATATCGAGGTCCTGGCTTCTTCGTGGAATGCAATACGCACGCGGCAATCAGTGCCGCCGCTGCACCCTGCCATAGAAAATCGAGCAGTGCCCTATTCAGGACTGCCATCATGACCCTGCTTCCTCCAACATTTTGCGAATTTCAGCAAGCTCTTCAGGAGTGGCTTTCTTTGAACTGATCGCATGCAGCATGAGCTGGCGGATCGATCCTTCAAAGACGCGCTCGACCATATCATCCAGCAAGCTCCCTTTGTTTACGGCTTCATAGATGTGAGCTCGGCTCGATTCTTGGCGGTTTACCAAACCCTTTTCGAGCATGATCTGGAGAAGCTTCAAGACGGTGGTGTACCCCCATGGCTTGGATTGCGAGAGTTCGTTTTGCAACTCGCGAACCGTTGATGGCCCTTTGCGCCAAAGCGCTTCCAAGATCGCCATCTCGGCTTCTGTAGGGCGGAGCTTCTCCTGCTTGCGTGTCACGACAAAGAGTATACGAACTTTTTTCGTACTTTTTCTCCCGATGGGAAACTCCATCCCAAGCACTGCATGTATTCTTGTCTACGAAATTATTTCGTACTAATGCAAAACGGATTGTCTATGAATACAAGCACGATAGCCTCAGCCCGACCCTTGGAGGAGCCCGTATGACCTCACTCCTCACTTTGTGCGCTCTATCGACGCTCCAGAGCACACCCGTCAAGCCTCTTCCCGCTGACCCTCTCTTGAGCAAGATGAGCAATGCGGGAATGCTCGCTTACGTGAGAAGGCTGGAGCCGCAAAGACAGGTGCTCGCCGCCATGATGGGTGACCAGACTTTTTTGATCGCGGAGATTCCCAAGCATGGCGGCAAGATTGTCACAAGGACCAAGTCAGTCATGACCGCACTGATGCCCGTGGGTCAGCTCTTGGAGCTGGCAAACACTCCGCAGCTCAAGCTCATTGAGATGGGATGGCTTCATGACAGCGGGCTGCGAAAGCCGGAGACCACCATTGCCGAAAAGCTCGCTGTCTTTCCCAAATCCAGCGTTCCACTGTCCTCTCGACCCTATGCCGTGCAAAGCTGGCCCTTGGCCGATATCCGAAGGCAGGGGCTGACGGGCAAGGGCGTGCTGGTTGGCATGATTGAGTTTGAAGTTCCCGATTTTCGCCATCCTGATCTACAGAGCTCTGCAGGACAATCACGCTTCGAGCTGATATGGAACCAGGAGGGCACAAGCGGTGCAAAGCCCGAGCAATACGGGTACGGGGAAGAGTTCACGAGGGAAGAACAGAATCGCATGCTGCGAGGAGGCACCTACGCAGGGCTCAAATTCGGGGATGGCTCAGATCATGTGACCAGCTCGACGGGTGGCGCGGCCGGCAATGGAGCGGCGATGGGAAAGTACTGCGGTGTTGCGCCTGAAGCAAATCTTGCATCGGTTTCCGCATATCTCAGCTCAACCAATGTTGTCGATGCGGCTCGATACCTCTTCGATCTGGCAGACAGACTCAAGCAGCCTTGTGTCATCAACATATCGGGTTCTATCTACGGAGTTGAAGGGGACCTAAACGATGGCAGCTCTCCGGCTTCTATCGCTCTTTCGGAGATGGTTGCCGAAAAGCCAGGTCGGGCCATTGTCAGCAGCGCAGGCAACAACGCAGGCTGGAAGGCGCATTTTCATGCTCGGCTTCAGTCAGATGCTTCCCCGATTCGCTACGCTCTCGCTGTCGGATCCATTCAGCCTCGATACATCCACCAGATTCGCACCTCGAAGGATGCTTCGCTAGACATCAAGCTTGAATTGATCTCAGCGAATAGCAGCGACTCTGCAGCGCAGGCAGAAAGCGAGTGGATCAGTTTAAACCAGATGAAACCTGGCGAGCCGTTGTCGATCAGTTTAATGAACGGCGAATTTGGCTACACTGTCCTTGCGGTGCCGCGCTGGCATCCGCGAGGGTTGCCAGCATTCCGGTTGGAAATCTCTCCGATAAAAGCTAGGAACTGCGCATTGCGGCTCAGCTATCGTGGAAGCGGCGAATTTGACGCCCAGATCAATACGCTGATGGATGCTCTTGCAAAGCCGAAAGATGATGCAAGCTATCTGGAACCCGATTCGGAGCAGCGCGTGTCTGCACCCGCCGATGGCGAGAGAGTCTTTGCTTGTGGCGCATACATCGATGCTGAAAGCTGGACTACCATGGATGGCAAGACACATCGTGACGGGGTTCGCGGCGAACCCGCCTCTTACAGTGAGAAGGGAGGTCTCTATTTTGGGAAGTACAAGCCGATCGTGCTTGCGCCAACGGGCTATCCCGCGCCCATCGCCATCGACAGCCCGGAGACCGCAGACCTGAGCAAGATCTTAGGTCCGGCACACCAGCGTTATACAGGCACCAGCGCCTCAGGTCCTGCGCTTGCCGGGGCAATCGCCCTGTATTTCCAAACGCACCCGAAAGCCTCCTACAGTCAGGTCGAAGAGGCTTTGTGCAAGGCCGCCTACGCAGACAAGTTCACCGGGTCAGTGCCCAATTCAAAGTCGGGCTACGGGAAGCTTGACCTGATGAAATTCCTATTTGGCAAATCCAGAAAGTGATTAGGCAGACTCTGGGACGGAATCTTAACTGGGCTTACCTGCCAGCTTCAAGATTCCGTCCCAGTGCATCATCCCAGACTTTCAGTGCGGGTCTTGGCTTGCCAGATCTGGTCTGCAATCCGGTTACTGCCAAATGGGTGCAATGTCTCCAACTCAAGCTGTCGCGCAGCCTCTCAAAGTCGGTGGCAGCAAACTCAACGACAAGCGATGAGACAGACAAGAGAAGAAGGCAACATCGGCATTCCTCCTCGACAAGCTAAAGGATCGAAAGCCGGAGGGTTGCACGAAGCGGCGCGTGGCGCGGGCCGTCCGATACGTGAATAATGGAGGATGTGATGAACGGTTCTGGACGGATGGGATTCATAAAGGGCGCCTGCGCTCTTGCAATGGCAAGCCTGTTGGCGACTGCGATTCCCCAAACCCCACCGTTTAATCCGGTCGGCACGTGGGATGCTAAGGTCGTCGTGAACGAGAAAGGTTTGGCAAAGCGCGATCCTGAGACGCAGAAGATGCTGCGAACGGAATTGGAGCGTATGGCTCGAAACACCTGGCAGGCGGTCATCAAGGAGGATAAGACTTATGTCTTTCCGGGCAAGAATCCAGAAGATCCCAGCATTGAGGAAGGCACTTGGAAGACGGGCCGCGGCACGCTGACTCTTACCACTCTCAAGCGCAAAGGCGAAGTTCTGAAGAAGAAGCTGAGCCAGACGTTCAAGGTCTCCGCCGACGGCAATCTGTTCTCCCTCGCCGCAAGCGATTTTGCGACTGTGGAATACACTCGGCGGAAAGAGTAAGCCCTCCCTCTAATGGGGAGGCACAATGAGCTTTCTTTATGAGAGCTGCACGCAACTGTTCTGCTTAACCCCAGCTTAATTCCGACTTCGCATCATCGGCATATGAATCGTCGCGAGTTTCTGAAAGCCTCTGCCGCAAGCGCTGCCGCCGTCGCCTTTCCCTTGTTATCCTACTCCCGCTCTCCGCGTCCCAAGACGCAGGTGGTGCGCCTTGCCGACGACCGCTTTGATCTCCTGATCGAAAGCCCATCGCCTGTCCGCATTCTCCAGCTCACGGACACTCACTTTGGCTCCCCCAAAGACAGCAACAAGCTCACCGACGAGATGACGCGCAAGATGATTCGCAAGCTGGTGGATGAGCAAAAGCCCGACCTCATCTTCCATACCGGCGACTTCATCAACAACGACACGGCAGGTGTAGAACACTCGGCGATTGGGTTCATGAATGACCTGGGCACGCCGTGGTCGGTGGTGTTCGGCAACCATGATCATGGGGTTGCCCAAGGTTCGCTTCCGCTCAACGAGTATTACAGCCGCTTTGAGAACCACGCAACCGGATTTTCTGCCGTCAAGGGGGCGCGCGAGTATTGCTTCCGCATCGACGTCCGCTCCGGCAAGGCGGCTCCTGCGTTTTCACTGATCGGATTCAACTGCGGCAGTCCACTGACCAAGATGGTGGTCACCGAAAGCCAGATTGCGTGGCTCCGGGAGCAGCTGGAAGTCGATGCGAAGGCAGGGCATCGGCACCCGATTATCGTGATGCAGCACATCCCGACCATCGAATTCAAAACGCTTTATGACGACAAGGCGGCTCTGGGACGGCAGGGCGAGACGGTTTGCTTTGAATCCGACTTAGGCGCCGTGTTTGAAGTTTATCGCGCAAGCGGTCGAGTGCGCGGGGTGTTCTGCGGGCACGATCACGTGAACGACTACATCGGCAATCACAAGGGTGTTCGGCTGGTTTACGGTCGAGTCACCGGATGGTCGGGCTATGGCGACTGGCAGCGCGGCGGACGAGTGATCGATCTGAATCTTTCAACCCGCTCGGCGAAGACCCGAGTCGTCCTCCCCTCCGGCGCAACCGAAAAGCCCGAATGGACAACGACGTTTAAGGATGCAGAGTTGGCTTAGTCCTCATCCCTGAACTTCTTGCGAACCCATTCGGCGGCATCGGCAGGCACGCTCGCCATGAGCTTGTCGGCACCTTGGATGTAGCTTCCGCCGTTGCTCTTCGTCGTCACATGCGTAAGTGCGTAAGCGTAAGCGGCCAAAGCCTGCTTGTCTTTGCAAGCCGAAAGCGTTGCGGTCAGCTTTTGCAAACGCTCAGGGGTCGCGCTGAAGAACTTGCTGAACGCCTCCTTGACCTCTTTGCTGATCGGCTTGCCCGTAAGGTCGCGCTCCGCCTCAAGGGCGCGAACAAGGTCAAGCGGATGTTGCGGTGCTTCGATAGCGGCGAGCAGCGAAGGAACCGCATCCTTCCATCCCACCTGCGCAAACAGCGGGCTAAGGTGCTGGACATAGGCTCCTCTTTCGACCATGTCGAAGTACTCCTGTTTGGCTTCGGGGCGCAGGGGAGCGTGGATCAGAGCGTAAGCCGCCGGTTTGGAATGCTCTTCACGCCCCGAGCGATAAAGCTGGATCAGTTCCTTGGTGGAGCCCGGTCCGCGTGTGTTTCCGATGGCGCGGATGATTTGCCAGGATGCTTTTGGGCTGGCCTTGAGCGACTCCATAAGCGCAGGAAGGCAATCATCGCCCGCCATGCTGAGCTGGTCGATGCATGTATTCGCGGTGCAGGTTCCAAAATCCTCGATGGCAACCCCCTTGATGGCGAGGTCAGGCCAGGCTTCGCCGTCAGCATACTGCTTGGTCTTGAGCAGGCAAACCGCATCGAACAGGGGCCCCTTCATGTACACATGCAAACCGCTGCTCGTGCCCAGATAGACCGACTCGGTGTGATAGATATTGGGAAGGTCCTTCCAGGCAGGCGTGGCAGGCTCCTTGGAAACATACAGCTGCGCCCACTGACGGGTCATGCGCGCGGGAGCTGTCCTTCCGCTGGCTTGCGAGGCACCTTGCTGGCCGCCGCCGTTCATCTCCGGAGTTTCACGGTAGAACGCAAGGAGCGGCCCGCGGGCGCCGGCTTCTGCCTTATAGCCGATCTTCTGCATCTGGGCGGTCAGGCTTTCGCCTGGAGCCTGAAGCATTACCGCCGTCGCCGCGAGCAAGGAAACAACGCTCATGCTCCTTTGACGGGATAGGAGGTCGAATCGTTTTGACGAATGTTCTGCCCTGATGCCTCAGGACGCGCATGACCAGGCGTTTGCAATACAGCAACGAACATAAAGGAAGTAATCTAATGCCAAATGCTGACAGATGAGTGGCGAGCAATTAAGGCGAGAATAGACGGCCTGGCAACTGCAACGCACCTTGTCTTAGCTGGTCACATAAGTAATTCTAGCGATACCGGCATGCTTCGCTATATTGAACGCGAAGTCAAAGCGATTCATGGTTCGCTTGAACAACTCATTGACCAGTATGGCGAAGAGTTGCCTTTAGAGTGCAAGGCGTCAATTCTGGAACACCTCGACAAGGGTTATGAACGTCCCTATACTAGCGGCAATGCGCCTTTGCAACTCGCGGCAGCAGCCTCGCCGGTCATCTTTCTTGCCTCACAGATTTCCTATCTGTTGAGTGACAATAAACAAGCAATCCGTAATTTGACCGAAAGAGCATTTTTACATCTGCAACGAACTATCGCGGTACAAGAAAGCGCGCGAAAAGAATGGACGAACGCATTTAGCAAGGGTGAAACGGCGTGCGAGGGATTGGGTGCAAATCACCTCCTGTTATTTGGGATACTCGCGTTTAAAATCAATGCTGCTGGAGCTCGCACCGATCTTGTATTCCAGGAACCAATAAAGACAAGCGATGTCTCAAGGTCGGCTGAGGGTCTTGTTCTGACCGAGTGGAAGGTAGTAAAAGAGGAGGCGGAAACTGATAGAAAGGCACAGGAAGCCATCGAACAAACGAAGCTTTACACTGATTCAGCCCTTGCAGGAATCGAACTTCGAAACTATCGATACATAGTCCTTGTATCTGCGAATCAGCTATTGGCGTTGCCCGAAGACCAAATAGGAGACAACGTCACCTATAGGCATATTAATATCGCTATTAACCCCTTGACACCTTCCCAGGCTGCCCGGAAGAGGACATAGGTGTCCCATACTTTTTGGACTAGTTGCTCCCTTACGCCAACGACCCCATTGGATCCCAGGGCTCCAGTTCAACCGCCGGACGATCCAGCATCTTCACGTATTCCGCAGGCAGATACTTCTGGTGCACGACGACCTCATAGTTGAACTCATCGAACCACTTATCAGTCATGGCGTAGAATCCTTTATCGCCGCCCTTGTCGCCCCAAGAGTTCTCCACGCGCCACTTTTGCGGACGACCGTCATCGTCCAAGTCCACACCGGTGAAGACCATCGCATGCGTCATCAGCGACTCGCCGTAATCCAGCCGTTCGGCCTTGTTCAGGGTGGAATCTGAGCCGTAGACCAGGTCGTAGTTGTACTGCTCCATATCCATCCAGCCGCCGTCGCGGTCCAGATACTTCCCAACGTCGCAGCCAAACCAGACCGGCTCGCCGTTCTGCATCTGCTTGACCGCCGCCGCCTTCATCACATCCAGATCGACGTTCAGATACTTGATCGCCTCGCCGCCCACGACGTTCCCCAGATACTTCACGGTATAGACCTCGTCGAACTTCTTGGCCGACTGCGGACAGTGGATGAGGCAGATCATGTCGCTAAGGTCCACGTCGATGTGCTTTCGATAGAACTCTTGCGGGCTGAGCGTGCCATCGCGGTGGAACGCCTTGTCCTTGTCGCGCCATTGCCAGTCAAACTCGGTGGGCGGCTCGCCCAGGTGGATGCAGAGCATTTTGTAGATCTGCTCCAGCATCGCCGGCTTCATCTTTCGAAGATCGTCGATCGACTTGCCTTTGCGGTGCGCCTCGCGCAACCGACATCCGTACTCCTTCAATCGCAGGGTGATCTGCCAGTTCATCTGCCCGGTGTTCGAGCTGCTTTCGGTCTCGGGCATCACGCTCTTAGGCACGAGCCCGTGCTTCTTCACCAAGTTGATGAACATGTGCCACTGACCTCCGTCCTGAATCGGTGAGGCGAAAAGGTGGGCAATCAGGCGGCCGTCGGTGGGTTCTTCCAGCGTGTCCAGCACCGCTTCAAGAAAGTAGTTGGCCTTCTCAAACTTATCCCAGAACATCGTGTGGTTCTGCGAAAGCTCAAAGTCGTCGCCCAGATTCATGTTCTTGATAGCGACCACGCGCAGGGTATTCAGCGCCGCAAACATCCAACACCGCCCGCTCCCGTTCTGGCTGGTGATCTTGTTCTCCGGCAGATGCACGCTGAAGGTCATGTTGTTCTGCGTGACCTTGCGACGGTTCAGCGCGACCTTGGGGACTGTGGTGGTGCAGACCGCGTTCATGGCGGCGCGGTTGCGGCTGTCCGAATCAAAAGCCTTCTGGAAGTCGGCGATTTGGGAAAGAGTGACTTCGCCGGTCGCGGTCGGGGAGGGAGCGGTTGTAGCCATAGCGGCTTTTTACCCGCATTTTGGCAGTGCGCGAATTTATTCGCGCTTTGAATGATCGTGATCCATCGCCAAGGGGGTAATCCCCACTCAGCCCTATAGCGACTTCAAATACCGCGTCGTCAGCGTTCGTGCCCAATAGCGCGGAACGCCGTGTTCGTTCTGCAGGAAAGCGACCACGTCGTTTGATTTCTTTTCCTGTGCGCCGAACCCCTTGAGAGCCTCCATCCAATTGGCAATCGGCTTGCCCGTTTTCTCCATGACCTGCTCATCGGTCACATTCCAATATTCTTGTTTCATCGCTGGTTCTCACTATGCCTCATCACAGAAATGTTCTGACTGCCATTCGCACGGAGGGCAGGGCGTACGACTCATATATTTATCAGAATATTAGAAAATTCTGAACATGTCTTGACAAGCGCATGCATTGTTAACATAATCAGAATAATCCATCTGTCTGATTATGACAGTTGCATTTTGGAAAGGAGATTGATTTGATGAACATAAAGAGATGGATTGGTGTTGGCTTGCTCGTTGGAGTCGTGGCCGCTTCGGCAAATGCAAACCTGGTCGTTAACGGCGGCTTTGAGACGGGCAATTTCTCTAGCTGGAATACTCAGGCCGCAGCCGCAGGTTCGGACTTTAGCGTGATCAACGGGCAGTCGCACAGCGGCAGCTTTTCCGCACTGTTCCAGGCGGACCAGAACCAGTACGATTCGATCTGGCAGTCGCTGAATACCGTGCAGGGGACGAGTTATACGATCAGCTTCTGGGTGTACAACGCAGGCGTTGGCGAGGACAGCATGCAGGTGCTCTGGGAAGGCAATACCATCCTGAACTCCACCCCGATCAATGCGCCGCTGGAAGATTGGACCGAGTTCAGCGTCAATGCCATGGCAACGACCAACGGTTCGGACCTGAAGTTCAAGTTCTACGATGGCACCGCGTGGGCCGGACTGGACGATGTCACCGTCACGGCAACGCCTGTGCCGGAGCCAGCGACCATGGCAGTCCTGGGCGGCGGTCTTCTGCTCTTGATTCGTCGCCGACGCGCTCATTAGAATAGGCGTGATGGCATTCTTCCCGGGGCAGACCGATACCTTGGTGTTCAACCTTGATCAGGTGAAGGTCTTGGCCTCTCCGGGCACGAACGAAATCTTCTGGGCGTTCTCAGCGAGAACGCCCAGATCGGCGCGTGAAGTCGCGGAAAACATGGGCAAGCGTGCGCCTGCCGTGCACTATCACGTGGCGATTTTGCTGGATCAGGGCTTGCTCATTGGGGTGGAGGAGCGCAAGCGATATGCCCGAACGGAGACGCTCTATGTGCGGACCGGGGTTCAATGCGTCGACAGTGTCGAAACCGCCAGCCCCGAATACTTAAGCTATCGCGTCAAATCGTTTGCCGCCACCATGCGAGAAATCTCTCGGCAGACCGAACTGCTCTATGAACTCTCGCCGCATATGCCGGAGGTTTGGCAGTTCGAGCACTATCAGCGCAGCTTTGCCAACCTAACCCCCGAGCAGGCAGAGCATCTCAAAAAGCGTCTGGAAGAGATATCCAAAGAGATCATCGCCATCCCTGCCGCCCCCGACCAGCCGCGTGTGAATATCACGCTGATGATGCGTCCGACCATCGATCAGGCGAGAAAGTGGAAGCAAGAGCTGGGGTTGGGTGAGGATGCCGACGATGAGGCTTGAGTATCGGCCTTGAAGGCGCTACAACGTACTCCGCGAAGCTGCAGGATCGGCTATCCGGTTGTTTTGCAACACCGAAAATAATTTCGGAAATTATTGCAAAAACACATTTCTCTCCGGTATGGTGCCTTCATGCCTGACCAGCAGCACCGCATAGGAGCCCTTTCTTCAGACTTTCCGCAAGAGATTCGGAACGTTCTGCAGCAGGTGCGCGACCAGTGTGCAGCCATCATCGAGGCAGTGTGCGGCAGCGGTGCGCGGGCAAAGGATGTTTCGGACGCGTTTGAAGTTCACGCCAAGCTGGGCTGGCAGCTGTGGAATGTGGCCTACTCCGATCCCCTTACCTCTTTCCGATTCTTGCCAAACGAGCATGGCATCAAGGTTTGGGGTCAAGCCGCCGTCAAAAAGGGCGTTCCAAAAGAGCTCATCGCCGGTTTTGAAGAGGCCGTTGATAAAGTGCGCGACGTCATCGAAGTCCACGCGGAAGATCGTGAGATGTTCGAGATGCTCGTCGATGCCAACTCTGAACCATCGACGGACGAAGCTGAAGTGCGGTGGCGAAAACAGGCGTTCGCAGGCAACAGCTTCATGTTCGGCGCGCGCGCCAAGTGTGTGCTTTCGGGTGCGATCCTCTATCCCTCAGCCCGACCGAATTGGTTCAACATGGTCCGTCTGAATGGGCTGATCGGCTTGGTTCGGACGCGTGTGGGCGTGCGGTGGCCCATTGCCACACTCGTCGTTCAAAAGCCCGATGGCTCCGACAACGCCCCGATGCGTGAGCCGTTGGGGAATGTTGCTGAATTTGGAAATGTGACAGTGCCTTTCCTGCCGGAATACTGCACAAGGCCGCTGCCTCCCGTCGAACGCCGAACAGATGGGCAAACCATTTGCGATGAGCTGCTTCCCGGCATTGTCGGATTGACGGGAGCCAACACGATCTTCACCGGAGAAATCCTGCACAACGTGGGTCCGACGCATGGGTTGACCGGCGGAGAGATCGCGCATTTTGGAACGGGGGTGCGCACCCCCTGCGAGATCCTCATCAGCGACCATATCGTGCATAAGTCGATCTTCCCAGAGGCTCGTCGTGAGCTGAGGGTTTACAGCGAGTTGATTTCCGACACATCCAGGGATGATCGCGATCGGCTGGAAGTATCCGAAAAGATCGAGAATCTGGGTCGTGGCCTGCTCAGGGTGAGAACGGCAGAGATCCCACGCTACGCGGAGATTCTGGCGATGTCCTTTGAGCGCATCGGCCTCGACCCGAACGAGTTTGACGTTTTCCGAGTACGGATGCGGTACCCCCCAATGCCCGCTTCAGTGATGATGCGGCATGAACTGCCGCCTCCACCCACCCACTGACTCTCCTTACGCTTAGGGCAAGTTCATACCGAGGAGAATTTGCCTGACGACGACTGTTTTGCCTCGGAGTTTGGAGTGAAATAAAATGCGAAGAAACCTTGTTCTTGCTGGAGTTCTGGCGACCGTTGCCAGTTCAAGCTTGGCCGGCGCAAGCGTCCAAAACTACGAGAGCTTTTCCGAGGGTTTCCTTGGGACCAGCTTCTCCTCTGGCGGCGTGACGTACCGCGACGCCAACCCGTTCTCAGGCTTCTTTCCGGATGGCAGCCCATTCGCGCCGGAAGACCTTGGCAACCAGTTCATTATTGAAGATGCGACCTTCTTCTTCAACGACTTTCCAGGTTACGGCAGCCCCGATAAGGTCTTAACCTTTGGAAGCGCTTTTGTGCCGGGTGACAACCTGAGCATCGGCGCTCTGTCTTCGGTCTTTATGGATCTGGATACGCCGTCGAATGCGGCTAGCCTTGACCTTGGATTCTACGAGAACGGTCCGTGGGGCAACATCGAGTTTCATCTGGATGGTCTGCTCGGCAACACTGTTGTCGCCAGCGATTCATTCACCATTGCAAACGGCGGTGGGCGCGACAATCCGGCTTGGCGCAACATGTCTGTCAGCGGAGCCACGTTCGACAAGCTTCACCTTTATGCCACCTGGAACGGCAACTATAGCGGACCGCGCGGCATGATCGACAATCTGACGCTCAGCCCAGTTCCTGAGCCTGCAACGATGGCGGTTCTTGGTGTAGGCGCGGTTGCGCTTATCCGAAAGCGTCGTCGAAAGTAACCGGTTTGCATCCCGCAACCCAACAAACCACAAGCAACCCAGGCCCCGAGCAATCGGGGCCTTTTTTTGTACATTCCTCACCGAGAGCCATCGGCTTATACTAAGATTCGACGTTGCCTATAGGTGTCCACGATGTCTACCCTTGCGCTTCTCCTCGTTCTGGCTCCACGAATACTCTCTTCAGGTCCAGCAGAGCTGGAACACCTCTCACCCTATGGCGTGGCAAGGCCGATGCTTGTTGTCTCCAAAGCGCTGCCTGAGGGGGTTACTCAGGGCGAAAATACAGTGCTCATCGTGGCGGAAAAAGACCAAGCGCCTGAAGGCTTCCAGTTTCTCAAGACTCCAAAGGACTCGCCCACCCCCGGCAAAGTAGGTGTGTACGTTCCGCCAGAGGGCGCATTGCGGATTTGGGATCGCAACATGCGCAACATGGCAGGGGGCACAGTCATCCTTCGCCTTGCAAAGTCGGACACTCGAAGCGAACGTACACTCGAAATGAGCGATCGGGTGCGTGCGGACTACAACGAATGGCGTCGCGCGGCGATGCAGAGGACGCTGCGCGAACCTTGGCCTCCCAAGCAGCCCGGCACTCCAAATGTGCCCAAGGGGACGCTTGTGATTATCGGCGGAGGCGGCATGACCCAAGACATCGCCAAACGCTTCATTGATGCGGGCGGTGGACCGGAAGGTCAGTTTGTGGTTTTGCCCATCTCAATGCCCGACCCGATCAACGTGGAGAATGAAGCCACCTTCCTCAAGAAGATGGGAGCGAAAAACGTAACCGTTGTTCCCGACCGCGAAAAGGACAAGCTGGAAGATCCCAAGACGCTTGAAATTCTTAAGAACGCCACAGGCATTTGGTTTGGTGGGGGACGACAGTGGAACTTTGTAGATGCTTACGAAGGAACCAAGCTGCCCGAGCTCTTCCGTGAAGTTCTGAATCGGGGCGGCGTGATCGGAGGCTCGTCAGCCGGAGCGACCATCCAAGGCGAATATCTGGTGCGCGGGGCTCCTGCTGGACCCCAGATCATGATGTGCGAAGGGTACGAGAGAGGCTTGGGCTTTCTTCCCGGTGTGGCCATCGATCAGCATTTCACGGCACGTAATCGCTTCAAAGACATGACCGAACTGATGAAGACCTACCCTCAGTTTCTGGGCATTGGTCTGGATGAAGCAACCGCCATTGTCGTTCAAGGAACCACTGCCGAAGTGCTTGGTCGGGGCAAGGTCCACTTCTACGACACCAAAAAGCCCCGCAAGGAAGGCGAACCCGATTTTGACGCTTATCCAGCAGGTACCAAGTACGACCTTAAAACAAGAGCTGTGATCCCTTGACCACAAGCAGAACAATTGAAATACATACCGCGCTATGCAAATATAGTAGACATATGTTACCCTTAATGAGTGAGCCAGCCGACGCTTTTTGACAGCAGGCCGGGCTTGACGTCCCTCAAGCTCGGTGCAACCGAAGTCTCGGTCAAGCTCGCCCGGTCGATTCTGACCAAACCCACAGGCTCGCTCAAGTCGTTCGACTTCACTCTGAATCCCTATACGGGCTGCCAGTTCGGCTGCAGCTATTGCTACGCTGCGTTTTTCACCCCGGATGATGATAAGTTTGCGGCTTGGGGCACTTGGGTGGAAGCCAAAGCGAACGCCGTAGAACTGCTGAGGAGTGTCAAAGGCTTGCCTGGGTCGCGCATCTATATCGGCTCTGCAACTGACCCTTATCAGCCGGCGGAGCGCAACTATGAGCTTACGCGGTCGCTCCTGGAATACATGGCGGAGGTCCAGCCTCAGCCCAGCGTGGTGATCCAAACTCGCTCCCCGATCGCGGCACGGGACATCGACGTGTTCCAGCGCTTCGCTGAGCTCCGGGTGAATATGAGCATCACGACCGATTGTGATGAGACGCGCAAGCGCTTTGAGCCTAAGTGCGCCAGTATCAGCCAGCGAATGGAGGCGATCAAAGCCATCAAGCAGGCAGGCATAGGGACTGGCATCTCTTTGTGTCCGCTGTTGCCGATAAGTGATATCGAGGGCTTTGCTAAGTGCATCACTGAGCTGAATCCCGACCACTGCTACATCGGATACTTTCACGAAACCACCGGGCGCTATGCGGCAGGAACGCTTGATCGTGCGTGGTCTTTAGCCAAAGAGATGGGTTGGGATAAAGCTGCGTTTCAACGGACGGCAGAAGAGCTATCGCGCCATTTGCCCAAATTGAAAATGTGATCCACGCTCTCGTTGGCACGAGAGCGTGGATCGGTCGATTAGGCGGTGAACGCGCCGGCTGAGATCTTCAGCAGATGATCTCGAACGTCGGTTGGCCAAGTGGCTGTCAGCTCTTCAAGGCTAGCGCGATTTCCCGCAAACAATGCGCGAGAAGCCTCCTCAAACCAGTCCAGGTTGCCACCCATGGCATACATGAACCGATAGGCGGATTCCTTGGTCTGCCGAATGAGGTCCTTGCCTGCATTGGCCTTTCGAGCCTCTTCAACCAGCTTGCGCAGCGCGACTGAGGCACCGCCCGGCTGAGCGTTCAGCCATTCCCAATGTCTTGGGAGAAGCGTTACCTCGCGGGCAATGACGCCAAGCTTGGGCCGCCCCGGCCCCGAGGGCGTCCGTGTCTCGTCCTCAAGAACCGGTGCAGGCATTTGCGCCGCCCGCTCTTCAAGTCGAGCCATCACGGCATCTTCGCTGCCTCGAAAGTCAACATCGATGACGTGGCTTGTGAGGTCCTCAAAGATAATCACCAGCGGTCGATCTTCACGGTCGACAACCGGCTTAACGGCGCGTGCGACTTCCCGAAGCTCGCCTGTAGCGATGCGCTTCTGGCCTTCAAAGGCTGTGCAAGGAGTCTGCAACCATAGAGTTGATGCGTGTGTCGTTGTCAACATGAGCTAATATTACCCGGATAAAATAAATTTACCCGGGTAATATGGCCTGGCGTCAGGAAGCGGGAATCTCCAGCGTGAATGTGGACCCTTTGCCTTCTGCAGATTCTGCGCGCACGTTTCCACCGAGCCGTGAAGCTGCTCGATCCACCAGCGCTAAGCCCACGCCCATTCCCGTTGTGCTGTTGTCGAGCCTTGAGAACATCTGGAATATCTTGTCCGCATAGGTCATGTCAAACCCCACACCATTATCGGTGATGCGGATGACACAACGGTCGTTCTCCAGGTGGGCGGCAAGCTTGACTTTTGGCGCCTCGACGGCCGACGAGAATTTGACCGCGTTCTGAATCAGGTTTCTCAAGCAAAGCTCCAATGCGTTGCGATCCGCCTTGATGGATATCTCATCCACATCCCATTCAAACTCCACTGCATCGTTGGGGGATTCGCTTTGGATGACGGCCACAATGCTTTCCATGCACTCACGCATGTGAACTGTCATCGCGGTGGAGCCGCCCTTTCCAATGCGCGAATAGCTCAGGATTCCATCGAGCATCTGTGTGAGCCGACTGGCATTGATCTCCAACCGCTCCAACAGGCGCTGGCCCTCTTCATCCAAGCTAGTGAAGTAGCCATCGCAAAGAAGGTTTGAGTAGCCGGAAATAGCTCTTAATGGAGACCGGAGGTCGTGAGAGACCGCGTATGAGAACAGCTCCAAGTCCTTGTTCTTCTCGTCAAGCTGAGCGGTTCTTTCAGCCACGCGCAACTCAAGACGCTCGTTCAGAACTTTAAGCTCCTGCTCGGCTTGGCGGCGGAGTGTGATATCAGTAAACGTGCAGACCACGCCGCGAATTTCTCCTTCTTCCGTTCCTAACAGAGGTTGGCTGTTTGCTGAAATCCAAATCGTGGGGGCTTCGCGCCGGCGCATCGCCATCACAAATCCACGGACTGGCTCACCCGTGGCCATCGTCCGCGCCACCGGAGCCTCTTCGAACTTGAGCGACGAGCCGTCCTCGTGGTACAGAGTCCAGGCCGTATCGGCGGAGTTGTTGCCCAACAGCTCTTCCGAAGTCATCCCGGTGATCAGTTCAGCGCTGTGGTTGCAGGCGATAATATTGCCCTGCATATCGAAGAGCATGACGGCTTCCGCCAGAGATGTGACAACGCCTCTGTAGCGTTCTTCGCTTTCTCTGAGCGCGGCTTCAGCGATGCGCCTGTCTGTGATATCTTCGACCACGGAAAGGATCATCGGCTCGTCAGTGAGGCCATACACCAGTGTGCCGTTCAGTCGCACGGGCACCAGCTCGCCACTTTTTCGAATATAGTGCTTCTCGTACGGGCCGTACCGACCGGTCGTGTGAAGCATCTCGATCTGCTCAAGTTCCTGCTGGGCGTACTTCTCCGGAGTGAGGTCCCAGTAGGTGAGCTGATTCAGCTCATCGACGGTATAGCCCGTGATCTGGGCGAACGATTCATTGATTTCGATGAATTTGCCGTCGGACAGCCGGTTGAGAGCATGCCCGACAGGGGCTTCGGCAAAGAGGTTCCTATAGCGCAGTTCGCTGTCGGCGAGCGCTTGTTCGGCAAGCTTTTGTTTGGTGATATCCAAGTGGGTGCCGATCATTCGGAGCGGCTTGCCCTCATGGTCCCACTCGACGATCTTTCCGGTTGAAAGAATCCACTTCCAATCCCCCGTTCGCGTGCGTTGGCGGAATTCGAGTTTGTATTCGGGTTCCCGACCCTCAATGTAGTCGCTGTAGAATTTGGCAACCTTCTCCCTCTCGTCGGGATGAAGTCTCTCTTGCCAACTGGCGTTCGTCTCGACAAAGGTTTCGGGGTCGTACCCAAGCATGACGGCGTACTCGTCGCTGAAGAACGCTTCTCCAGTCTGGACATTCAGGTCGTAAAGTCCCTGCCTTCCAGCCGCCAAAGCGAGCCTCAGCCGCTCCTCGCTTTCGGACAGGGCAATCTGTGCAAGTCGATGCTCGGTAACGTCGCGCGAAACAGCGAGAATCCCTTTGATGGCACTCGAATTCCCGGATTCCCGGAGCGGTACGGCATGCTGCTCAATCCAGCGTCGACCGCCTTTAAGCCCAATCAGCTCAAACTCAATGATCGATTGCTTCCCTTCCATGATCTCGGACATCGTTTTCCGGAAGGCATCGTGATATTTGGGATCAATAAGATCGAAAGCATTCAGTCCCTGAACTTGCTCCAAGCTCTCTGCCTCGACCATTTGGAGGCCAGACTGGTTCATGTCCAAAAGTATCCATGTCGGACTAATCACCTTGACGCATGCGGGCTCGCTCTCAATGACCGTCCGAAGGTAAGTCTGGCTTTCAAGCAGAAGGCGTTCGGCTTCCTTGGTCTCGGTGATATCAATATCGGCACCGACTGTTCGCACAGGTCGCCGCTCCGCCCCTTCTCCGCTGAAGAAGGTTCTGGAAGTCGAGGAGATCCAGCGAACTTGACCGTCAGGCAGGATGATGCGATGGTCGATGTTATAGAAGCCGTCGCTGTCGGGATCGTGCGCCTTCGCGCCCAACGCTTTGACTCTCTCTCGATCGTCTGGGTGGACAAATTTCAGGAAGTCTTCAAGCTCCACTGGAATGCTGGAAGGCCATCCAAAAATGCGGTGCAGCTCAGGGGACCAGTAGATCGATTTGGTCTCGTGGTTGTGATCAAAAATCCCTATTTGGGAAACTCTGATTGCCTCTTGGAGGCGCAGTTCGCTTTGCAAAAGCTGATCTTGCAGATGCTTTTGGTCGGTAACATCCTGGATGTTTCCTGCGGACCTGAGTGGAGTTCCGTCTTCGGCGTACTCCGTGATGCATTGAGCGTCGATCCACTTGACCCGGTTATTCGGAAGCAGCAATCGACAGCGATATTGGAATGGCTCGCGGTTCAGGACGGTAGCTTTGAAATGCGCATCGATGCTCTCCTGATCTTCAGGGTGAATCAAAGCAAGAAAGCTGTCATAGGTGGCTTCGTACGTCGCCGGGTCTTGCTCGGTAATGCTGTAGAACTCCTTGGACCACGTTAGCCTTTGGCTGGGGTGATCCAGAATTCCGCTGCCGGTCTTTGCGATTCGCTGAGCCTCATTCAGCTGCTCTTCGCTCTGCTTCAAAGCGGCTTCGGCCGCCTTGCGTTCGGAGATGTCCCTCACATTTGCGAGGATGCCTGTAGGTATTCCACGGTCGTCGCGAAGGAGAAACGCCTTGAGTTCGACAGGAAACACGGAGCCGTTTTTGTGGATGTACTCCTTTTCATAGACGTCTGTGTCTCCTCGCGGCATAAGTTGGGTCTCAACGACTGCGGTTTCAAAATCGTGCCATCGCTCAGGAGTAATATCATAGAAGGATTTGCCTCGAAGTTCCTCAAGCGAATATCCCACGAGGTTGCAGAATGCGGGATTGGCGTTAACGATCATGCCAGCGAGATTTGTCTCGCCGAAGGGGTCGGTCATGGCCTCATAGAGCCGCTTATAGCGCATTTCGCTCTTGATGAAAAGCTCTTTCGACAGCTCTGCATTAAGCATCGTCATCACCTGACGCCCAAGCAATGCCAGCATGTCTTGCTGCTCGTCGGTGAACGCATGAGGGTGATGCCCGATGACACAGATGCTTCCAATGGGATAGTCGTCCGGCGAGCGCAGTGGGCAGCCTAAATACGATCTGACGTGGGGTGGGCCGATGACGAGAGGGTTGTCCTTGAATCGGGGGTCAAGATGGGTATCGGGAACCACAAGCGGGTGGTTCCCGTCCACGACCTTGCCACAGAAGGAGATGTCACGACTGACGCTCGTCCTTTCGATCCCGTGTGCGCAACAGATCATTGCCGTCTGTTCGCCAACAAGAGTCAGAAGTGCGATCGGCGTGTTGCAGATGCCAGCTGCCAGCTTGACAATGTCCTGAAGCCCACAATGGGTGTCTTCGGCAAGCGCCCGGTATCGGCGCATGGCTGCTAGGCGCAGACTTTCGTGGGTTTGTCTATCGGTTCGCGTCAAATTGCCCTCACGCTTGACCAGTCGAATAGATCAGAGCGATGCCGTTCTGTGCCGTGTCTTTGATCGCAGGGTGTGTAATATGACGGTGGGTCTCCTTGTTTCGGAGTGCCTGTCGAGAGTGCGGCCTGCTCATGGCAAAAATCCAAATAGATCAGATTAACAAGTACGGCACTCCCCTCCGTAGTTCTATTCTCTCGCAATTTTGTATAAAGTTAGCGTGTTTTTATTGCTTGTTTGGTCGCAAAGGGTCAATCAAGCTGGAGGCGTTGTGGAGCCGTGCAGGATTTCGTTCTGAGACAGGAGCAAGGCGATGAAGCTTGTTTCCGTCTTCATGGATGTTGAGGACCCAGTCAACCCACTGGCAGACGATGCCGCACTGGACTGTGCGCAACTCTTTTCAGACGCAGGCGTTCGAGGCTCATTCTGCATCACGGGCGAGAAGTGTCGGAGTCTCGCTCAGCGCGGCAGAAGCGATGTGATCCAAGCATTTCAGCCTCACTGTCTGGGCTTGCACACAGACACCCACTCCTATCATCCGACTACGATGGAGCTTTTGGCGAACTTGGATTGGGAGCGAGGGTGCGAAGCCGCCTATGTTGCCGAGAGCAAAGGAGTCGAATCGTTTAGACATACGTTCGCCCACGATCCCGAGTTTTGGGGTGGGGCGGGGAATACCTGGTCCCCTGAAATCACCGAGGCCATGAAGAGGCTCAACATTCCTGCGTATGTCTATGCCCTCACCAGCCTCCCAGGAAACCCCGTCCATCGCTTCAATGGGGTCGTCGGCGTTCCTCAAATGCTCAGCATCTCGGAGGACCATTGGGCGGACCCTCAGAGCAGTGCTCCAGACCTGGCGCTCGAAATGATCGAGAAGATAGATCATCCATGGGTAACGGTCTTCGTAGGGCATCCGACGAGGCTCCGATACGCAGAATTCTGGGACAAGCCGTATTGGAAAGGACGCACCCCAGCTGAGCCAGAGTTTGCCCCCTTGGTCGGCGATGCCGTTTACCGTCGGAGTCTCGAACGCATATCAACCTTCCTCACGCAGCTTAAAAGGCAGCAGTTAGTCCTCGGGCTGGATGAAGCGTTGGCACAGTCTTGGCGATTCCGGTCGCCGTCGGAAGATGAGCTGGACTTCTTCTCGGTTCGCACAGTCGAAGCGCTCCATCAGGCAAGCATGTGGCCCGTTCATCGCGAAGGGCTCGACTGTTCCCTTATCGTGCAGAAAACCCTCGCTCTCAAGGCGACAGTCGAAGTCGCGGACGTGCTTATTCCGTAAAAAGATTCGTCTCTTCGAGAATTTTTATGAAAAAGCCTTCCATTCTTTAAGCAATTGTGAGATGATAGAAGGGCGCTCCGGCAAGAGCGCCCGGAGGGACCGACTTACACCGGCGTCCCACCCTGATTATACAGGGTTCAGGGCACAGCGGCTCCTCCACTGTTAGGAGAACAAAATGTGCACTGATGGAACTACATCCCAGCAGACACTGCTGGAACTCGAACAAATCGTCGAGCTGAACAAGTCGGCGAACTTGAATCTTCCGACACCGCTTGTGCCGCTCGGCACAGCTGCTTTTCACAAGGGCAAGCCTGTATTGCTAAAGCTTGATTCGCTCACTGCCAGCGGATCGTACAAGCTGCGGGGCACGGCGCACGCGGTCCGACAGACTAAGGCCAGCGCGCGCGGGTACGTCGCTGCAAGTACGGGAAATCACGCGATCGCGGTCGCCTTGGCTGCTGGGAACGCTGGCAAACCCAGCATCATTTGCGTCCCATCGAACATATCTTTTGCGAAGCTGCAGATGCTTTTCGATGCGGGTATTCGCACGGTCGTGCATGAGAAAGACTTCAAGGGGCACCGTCAGGAAACGGCGAAGTTCCATGAGCTGATGACCGCGCAACAGTCCGCCGTCTACATCGTTGATGGCGACTTTCCGAAAGCGCAAGAAACGGCGGCCCGGCTCGGTAGCAAGCTCAAGCTGAAGTCCATTCACCCCTATGACGATGAGCACGGATTTGTCGGTCACAAGTCTATCGGAGTTGAGCTTCGCGATCAGCTTACGGAGCTGGGTTATGCAGGACGATCTGCTCGATTGGTCTTCCCGGCAGGTGGCGGAGGGTACGGCCCGTCAGCTCTTCAAGGCTGCCAGGATTGCGGCATTGAGGCGAAACTCACGCTCGTGGAGCTTGAGGGGCAGGACTGTTGCAACTATGCGCTCAGCATGGATCGCTACGACCCAAGCATGCTCCCAGCGGGCATCACGGATTTCTATGTTCCTTCAACAGCGGTGTCGAAGATGGGTGGTAAGGGATATCAGGTTGCCCGTCAGGAGAAGGTAGAAGTTCTGACCGTCAGCCGGGGAGAAGTCCAAAGCGGATATCGCCAGCTGATTCGCCGGCTTCGAGCCCAAACCCGCTTGGATCACGTCAAGATTGAGCTCGCTCCGGCGATGGCTTACGCAGGCTTGCTTCGTATGAAGGAGATTAAGGAGGATGTCATCGTCTTGGCAATCTCCGGCGGAAATATGTCTGGAGCTGAGGCGGACCGCGTCATGCGCGATTACTGGCAAGCAAGCCAGCTTTTCTGAAAAAGAAGAGGCTTTATCTGAAATATGCCCGTCCCTTTAGTATAATTTAAGAAAAAGGGTGGCCAAGGAAGGCCATTGACTATGGCGCGAACACGCTCAGATAACAGCAAATCCAGCCAGATCGAACGGTGCTTGGACGGACTCATTGCCGAGTTGCACGATACTCAGAAATCGGGCAAGGCGCAGGTCACGGTCAATGACCTTTTAAAGCATGTTCTTTCAGTTTATGATTTTGAGCCTAAGCCCGCTCAGATCTCCCAGGCCTTCGGCAATGCTTTGAAGGCTCATAAGCTTGCGAAGATTGATTGGGGCGTCTATGGTCTGCCCGGTGCAGAACCAAATGAGCCGGATCCTGGAAGCTTTGCCGCAATGCTGATCACGCACCTGAAGGAGTTGCCGGCAGATACTCCCGCAGGCGCGCAAATGGGACTGTGTCTTAACGGGACTGCGTTCGGTCGCGGGGTGCAGCTGCTTTCCCCGATCGATAGCTACAAGAGCTGCTTCGAGAAAGGCAAAGCAGGACAATTGAGGGTTATTGTTCTTTCGCCCACTCGGTGGGAAGAGATTTTTGATCGAACCAAGTTCAGGGGAGTTCACCTTGAGGAGTTCGAGCAAAGCGATAAATTTGTCGATAAGGTGGTTGAGAATTTTAAGACGGGAATCGAAAGTGCCCTGGAACTTCTCAGTTGCCTTCAGCACTTGTCGCAGCAGCATGAAAGGCTCATCAGCCTGCGCGTTTGGCTTGGTCCGGCGATCGATCCATTCTTTTTTGTAGAGGATGTAGTTTCCTGCGAATCCCGATTTTCACCAGACCGAGGGTGTGCAGATTCGATTGCTGTCGTTTCCCGGCAAAAGAGCTTGATCCGCGCTGACTGTCAGAGATTCAATGTTCTTTGGGAAAGAGCGTTGTCCATGCAAGGCGTGAACGCATGGCTTGATGAAAGCAAGGAATACACCGGCGCTCCTCGCATGCGAGAACTTTGCGGAGTTCTTTTCGGCCTGGACAAGGAAAGAGAGCATAATCGCAAACTCTTTGTCCTTGAAGCTTTGCGGCATGCAGAGCGTATGGCGCATCAAGAATGGGAGCAGCAGCGGATGTTCCGGGGTATCAAGCGTATTTCGGATGAGTCCAATCAAAACGGGGCTGCCACAAAGCACAGGCAGCCCCGTACTCATTCGTGAGTCAGAGCAAGATCGTTGCACAAGCGGGAATAATGGGTTGCAATGAGCCCTCGCATGTCCGGCAACCCGCTGTTTCCTGGCTGGTGGGCCGACCCCGAAATCCACTTCTTCGAAGGCCGCTACTACATTTATCCCACCTATTCGGCTCTGTATGAGGAGCAGACGTTCTTTGATGTCTGGTCGTCCGACGACCTCACCGACTGGCGCAACGAGGGCCGTATCTTGGATTTTGCCGACGTCCCTTGGAGCACCAACCGTGCTGCGTGGGCGCCTTCCGTTGCATGCAAGAATAATGCTTATTACTTTTACTTTTCTGCAGGCGATGGAGCAGGGATCGGGGTGGCGAAGGCCGATCATCCAGGCGGTCCGTTTACCGATGTCTTGGGCGGACCGCTGATCAAGGAGTATCACCACGGAGCCCAGCCCATCGACGCTCACGCCTTCATTGATGACGATAGCAGGGCGTATCTGTATTACGGCGGATGGAAACACGCGGTCGTGGTCGAGCTTGGCGAAGATATGGTCTCGACCGTCGGCGAGTTCAAAGAAATCACACCAGAAAACTACGTCGAAGGGCCGTTCATGCTTAAGCGGGATGGCACCTACTATTTCATGTGGTCGGAAGGGGGCTGGGGCGATCCCTCTTATTCCGTGGCCTACGCACGGGCCGATAATCCGTTCGGACCGTTTGTCCGCGAAGGTGTAGTGCTGAAGAGCGATCCCGAAATCGCCACCAGCGCGGGGCATCACTCAGTCTTGCAGATTCCTGGCACTGACGAATGGGTGATCTGCTACCACCGGCGTCCGCTCACGGAAACGGCGCGCGACCATCGTGTGACGTGTCTTGATAGGATGGAGTTTGATAGCGAGGGCAGAATTCTGCCGGTTACGCTGACGCACACTGGGGTGCCTGCAAGAATCTGCCAGTGAGTCGGAAAGCACGATTACAATGAGAAGTATGCGGCTAAGTTCTCTGCTTCTAATAGCAGTTCTTCTCTCTGTGAGCATTGGATGCGGCAAGGGTCGATCCACGGATCTCGTCGGCGACTGGGAGGGGCATATTGTTGATGAAGCTACTGGACTTTCAACCGGCGTAGAGTTTGTATCCAAACTGACCTTTCATGAGGACGGCTCCTTCGAAGAGCACACGGAAACGAAAGTCATGATGACTTTACGCCGCGATACAAAGGGAACCTATCGTGTGCAGGGACAAAAGGTATCGCTCGAGGGCAGTTCCGAAACATTCATGGATGACGGCTATCGCAAGGAGACAAATACAGAGCCATTTAAGGCTGAGCTGACTTTTTCTGGAGATACTCTGAGGGGCGCAGCGGCGGTCGGCCCAGGGTTCGTTTACACACGAGCTGGTACAAAGCTTCCAAAGCCTGCAGGCCCGCAGAAGACTGCCCAGGAAAAGCCAGACCCAGCCGTCGATGCATTGATCGCCAAGGTCGAAGCGGCCTACGCCAAGCTCTCCCGCTATGCAGACGAGGGCACGATGCGCTCAAACGGAGACGGCTTCATGGCCACCGAAGCCCGTTTCCAGACAAGGTTTGAGCGACCTAAGAAATTCTTGTTCAAAGCAGAGCAACTCAGCGACGGTAAGCCCTACGAAACAAGCGCAGTCTGGTCAGATGGTTCTCGCTCATGGCTGTATGACGGCAGGTCTGGCGGGTCGGCTGAGCGAAGTATCGGTAACGGACTATCAATCCTCTCCGTCCCATTTGGGAGTGCTTCTAGTTTTGTTCCTGACTTGCTGATGGCAGAAGATACGGGCACAAGCAGTCTTCGTCGGATCGTGGGCCAGGGGAGGATCGGAAAGGAAGAGCAGGTCAATAGCAGAAACTGCTACGTCATCACTCAATCCGGTCCGGACGGCGGAACGGTCTGGGTAGATAAATCTAGCTTTCTGATCCTAAAAGCAAGGGATGCACACGGCGACGCGACGATAACTTACAAGCCTCGCGCAAATCCCAAAATCAATAATAGCGAATTCGACTTCCAGCCTCCGAACTAGCCTGCAACGATAGGCAATTGCTCGACAGTCAGACTCTGTGGGCTTAGTCCTAATTGGCTCTGAAGAAGCCCGAACAGCTCATCCAGTGTCTCTGCATGCTTGACCCCATGGAAGTGTAGAAACTCTCCATAGCTAGTCGCCAGCTTCATCCACTGCTTCAGCCGAGCGAGCTCACGTTTGGGAGCCTTGCCGCAATACTTCTCGGTGTAGATGAGGAGCGATTGGAAGAGGTTCACCCAGTCCGGCTCGACGGTAGCCAGCTCATAAGAGTGAGGCTTGGCGATTCCGAGTTCGATGGCAATCTTATGAGGAAGGCTCGGGCTTGCCAGTGCGCTCCGCCCAATCATAAAGTGCCGACAGCCAGTCTCGCCCTGACAGCGTTTGAAATCATCAAGCGACCAGATGTCCCCGTTCGCGACCACCGGAATTCCCAGCATCTCGCGCACTTTCCCAATCGGCTCGTAATAGACCGGAGGATTGTAGCCCTGCGCTTTGGTGCGCGCATGAATCGTCAGCCATGCCGCCCCACCCTCTGCAGCCATCGCCGCGTTCTCATAAATCTCGTCGATGCTCTCCCAGCCCAGCCGAAGCTTTGCCGAAACCGGAATAGAGGCAGGCACGGCCTCCCGAACCGCCTGCACAACTTCCCGAATCCGGCAAGGATAGCGGAGCAGCGAAGCGCCTCCGTCGTTGCGGTTGACCGTCGGGGCTGGACACCCAAAGTTGATATCGATCGCAGTGGCTCCGGCCTTGCAGGCATTGATCGCGGTGATGGCCATGCGTTCCGGATGTCCGCCCAGGATTTGAACCTGCACCGGCATGCCGGTTTCCGTAAGCCCGCCATTGCAGACCTCAGGAATCTCCCGTCGAAACACTTTGGCAGGCAAGGGCTCAATGCTCACTCGCACAAACTCGGAAACTGCCCACGAGAAGGCTCCCGTACCCCCCAGAAACGTCCGCATGGGGGCATCGGTGATGCCATCCATCGGGGCCAAGACCAGGGCAGGGGTTTCAGAGTTGAGCACGGCGGTTGATTGCTTTAAGATACGTTTGCTGACTCTTGCCTTCACATTCTGACGGATGAACGGGCAGGCACCGGCGCCATTCTGCGACCGGCTGATCGTCGATCATGACCTCTGGCTTGGGCAGGAAAGCCACAAAACAATCGACGATACCAAGCTCTTCTGCACTTTCCCGCGCATAGTCTGCCCCGCCGCTGCTCCAGCAGTAAAGCTCTGCTCCCTCAGCCTTCAACTCGCGCACATGCCGTACAACGGCAGGCATCGGCATCCGCTTTGAGCCTGCTGTCCGTACCAGCGTATCGTCAACATCGACAAAGATCACCATGAACCGTTCAGTGTAGCTTCACTCTAATCCCTTGAACGAACGGTCCCTGCGTACAGTCTTGATAATGCCCGCTTGAACTAGCGTCCTGCAGACTCCATCTGACTGAAAGTACTCTGTACGTAAGGCAAGCAAGAAACCAATGAACACCCGCGAAGCCTACAGCGCCGCCCTCCAAAAGCGAAAGGAGCTTCAGAACGAAGTTCGCAAGATGGGCGTTGATGAAGCCTTCATCGACTTGCTGGTTGATTCCTTCTACACCAAGGTCCAGTCTGATCCTCAGATCGGCTATGTCTTCAACAACGTCATTCAGGAGAATTGGCCTGTCCACCTTGCCAAGATGAAGACCTTCTGGCGGTCAGTGGTTTTGCGCACCGGCGAATATGACGGAAAGCCGATCCCCACACATCAGCGAGTCACCGAAGCAAAGCCGGAGCATTTTGACGTTTGGCTCCAGCTCTTTGAGCAAACCTTGATCGAGATCGCCCCAAACGACGCCGTGCGCCATCACTTTATGGCCCGGGCGCACCAAATGGCGAGCCGCCTCAGCTCAGCAATGTTTGGCGCGAAACGTTAGGTCATCCAAAGTCCGTAGTGCCACAGACGTTTGTTGGGTGAGCCCGTCGAGAGCAGCTCTGCTCCGATCACATGAACGAGGTTCGGGAAGAAGTAATCTTGCTCTGCCTGAATAGAGGTCAAGCTGTTGTAAACACCCTCATCTCGCCAGTTCGACCAGAACGGCCAAGTGGTCGTTCTGTGCGTCGACATGAGCTTGTGGTTCATGATATCGAGCGCAAAGAGGAGGATGTGTCCGCCATAGGCTGAGCAGTTGGTCGCTTGCAGATCGACCTGTCCCGCGCTGTTTGGCGGCTGAACCGGACCGTCCAGAATGAACCTCTGAAAACGTGCATTGAAGGGGCCGCCTGCGCCGTTCTGCCAGTTGTGATAGAGAAATCCGTCACTCCCCTGTCCCACAATCTCTACATGCCCTTCTTGGTTGCGGCCCATCGTGTAGTCCACCATGTGAAAATCCAACGGTGGGTTGTCGATGACTTGGAGATCGGTGTACTCCCATGTCGCGCCAGCGTCCACGCACCGCGCGAAAACGAGGGTGCGATGGTCAGAGTTGTAGGCGATGCACAGGTGCCCAGTTCCGTCGATGCACTGCTCGATGCGGCCCGTGAAGTGTGAAGGGTATGGCGGCCAGGCGCTCTGCCCGCTCCAAACGCAATAGCCGCTGGCACAGGTGGTGTGCCACCTTGTATTGATCTTGTGATACTCCCAATCGGTAGCAAAAACCTGCAAGCGACCATCTGCATGCTTGCCTGCCTTGATCGTCCAGTACATGTTGTCCATGAACCAGTTCCACGAAGGTTCCCAGTGTGAACCGTCGGAAGAGCTGGTTTGCAGGATGTGGTAGACCTTCTCGTCCGGCGAGCTCGCAAACAGGTCAACGTAGCCCTCAAGATTCAGGCACGCTGTCAGCCGGTTCACTCCCACGGGAGGGTTGGAGAGAACGGTCGCCAGTCCTGATGAGAACCGTCTGGACGCCGCACCTACCGAGGCATTGTAAGTTCCCGGCATCCAAAATACGCCAATCCCAGATCCAAGCATTGGAAGACAAAGCAGTGAACCTTTGTATCCCGCAGTGAGCAAAGGAGCAGGGTCGGGCACGCTTTGTAGCAACTGGTCTTGGAATAGCACCATCTCAAGGCCAGTGTAAGCCGATTTCGCCAGTCTGGCAAGTACCTCTTTGCTTTCTTATTTATGAAGTGTTGCCGCCAGCAAACCCCAGTGCTAAACTCGAAATCGGGTACCCGCCATGATCCTTGCTCTTACGCTCGCAACGCTTCTTTCTCCACAGCCTAAAACGGATGCCTTAGCCATCAGCTTTAAGAACCCGCCTGCTGCCGCTCGACCGCATACGTGGTGGCACTGGATGGATGGAAACGTCACCAAGGAGGGTATTACCGCCGACCTGGAAGCGATGAAGGAGGTTGGCATTGGTGGGGCGCAGATGTTTACGGTGTCGCAAGGCATCCCTCCTGGCAAAGCTGGCTACATGAGCCCGCTCTGGCAAGAGATGACCACTCATGCCATTAAGGAAGCCGGACGGCTGGGCATCGAGCTTTGCATCCATAACTGCGCGGGCTGGTCCAGCAGCGGCGGCCCTTGGATCACTCCCGAAAACGCCATGCAAGTCGTGGCCTGGTCTACCTTGGATGTGACCGGAGGACAGCGATTTCGGGGCCAGCTACCCCCCATCAAAGCTCCGTCGGTCTATGCGAACGTCAACTATTCTCGCGACATCGCGGTCTACGCTTTCCCCAAGCCTCGCGACAATAAGAAGTGGGATCAGTTCTTAGGCAAGACAGGCGTCATCCGCGAAGACGGCATTCAGGTCGACGTTTCGGACGGCCCGGGCGGCGTTGCCATTCCAACGGACGATTTCATCCAGCTGAAGCTGGATTCCGACGGAAACCTGGATTGGAATGTCCCTCCCGGCGAGTGGACGATTCTACGGGTTGGACACGTTCCGACAGGCAAGAACAATCACCCAGCTCCCCCTGAGGGCGACGGTTTGGAAGTGGACAAGCTCAGCCGCGAAGCGATGGACCAGCATTGGAACGGCATGATGGCAAAGGTCATCAAGAACGCGGGTCCGCTGGCGGGCAAGGTGCTGAACAACGCTCTCATCGACAGTTATGAAGTGGGCAGCCAAAACTGGACCCCGCGCATGGCGGAAGAGTTCAAGCGACGCCGTGGCTACGACATGATGCCTTGGCTGCCCGTAATCGCAGGCTTCCCGGTCGAGAGCCGTGAAAAGAGCGAGCGGTTTCTCTGGGATTTCCGCAAGACCATTGCTGATCTCTTTGCAGACAACTATTTCGGTTACTTCGGGGAGCTGTGCCACGAGAACGGCATGGAATTCTCGACCGAGCCCTACGGCAACGGCGGCTTTGACAGCATCCAAGTAGGCGGTCTTTCCGATATTCCGATGGGAGAATTCTGGATCGGCGGTCTTGCGATGGAAACGACCAAGCTCGCCTCATCCGTCGGACACGTCTACGGAAGGAAGGTGATCGGCGCGGAGTCCTTTACCGCAGACGATGTTCGTGGGCGGTGGCTTGAAGAACCGTACGCCGCCAAAGCGATGGGCGATCTCGTCTTCTGCAACGGCGTAAACCGCTACATTTTCCATCGCTATGCGATGCAACCATGGATGAACTTCAAACCTGGCATGACCATGGGGCCGTGGGGAACGCACCTCGAGCGCACCCAAACCTGGTGGACCGAAGCTAAGACGTGGCTGAAATATGTGGCACGATGCCAGAACATCCTGCAGAGCGGACGGTTCGCGGCGGACACCCTCTACTACGGCGGCGAAAGTCCGATGACAGACTGGATTTACGCCAACACCCAAAAGCTTCAGCTGCCGGCAGGCTACGACTACGACAACTGCGACACCGTCATCGTCAAGCAGCTCTCCGTCAAGAACGGACAGCTTGTTCTTCCCAGCGGAATGACGTACAAAGTGCTTGTCTTGCCCGATAGCGATTTCATGACTGTGCCGGTTGCCGAGAAGATCAAGCAGCTGGTCGCCGCAGGCGCGATCGTGGTCGGTCCTAAGCCGAAGCAATCGCCAAGCCTTGTGAACTACCCAGCCTGCGACACACAGGTGAAAGCGATCGCCAATGAAGTTTGGGGCAAGGTGGATGGCACGCTCATCAAGGAGCACGCTTACGGCAAGGGCAAAGTGATCTGGGGCAAGAGCATGCAAGAGGTCTATTCCGGACTCAAGCTGGCTCCCGACTTCCAGTACAAAGGCATCAGCAGCCGGGCCAAGATGGCATTCATCCATCGCAAGATCGGCAGCGCGGAAGTTTATTTCGTCTCGAATCAGCTTTATCAGCCCAGCTCGGTGGAATGCACCTTCCGCGTGAATGGACTCCAGCCCGAGCTTTGGCATGGCGACAGCGGGGAGATTGAGGACGCACCGGTCTATCGCGCTGAAAATGGACGAACAGTGGTTTCACTCAATCTGGCTCCCGCCGAATCGGTGTTCGTTGTCTTCCGACGGAAGGCTTCGGGGCCGCATCTCACCAGCTTCAAATCGCAAACGCAGATCGATGTGAAAATCCCGACGATCAAGATTCTGAAGGCGCGTTATGAAGCGGCAGACGGTCGGGGAGCAGACGTGACCGAAACAGTGGCTCGCTTAGTCAAGAATGGGGAGCTGGAGGTTGCTGCGACCAACTCCAACTTTGGCGACCCGGTGGTCAACGTTGTGAAGCGGCTGGTTGTCGAGTACGAAATCGACGGCAAACCGTACAGCAAGACGGTTGGTGAGAACGAAGTGATCGACTTTGTTACCCTCCCGAACTTGCCCACGGCAAAGCCGTTCAACCTGTCCGCCGGCAGCGGAGGTGTCAAATTCACAGGCTGGAGTTCGGAGACTTACATTGCCGAAACCAGCACCGGCAAGAAGATCAAGATCGCGGGCGGTCAAGGGTTGCAAACCCTCGACCTGAGCACCGGATGGCAGGTGAAGTTCCCGCCAAACTGGGGAGCACCGGCATCGATTGAGCTGCCTAAGTTGATTTCCTGGACAGACCACGCCGAGAAGGGTGTGAAGTATTTCTCTGGCTCAGCCGTGTACAGCAAAGAGTTCGACGTTCCCGCAAGCATGGCGGGCAAGCCGATGGTGTTGGACCTCGGACGTGTGAAGAACTTTGCGACAGTGAAGGTCAATGGCAAGGAGCTGGAAGTGCTCTGGAAGGAGCCGTTCACAGTAGACGTCAGCAAGGCGATCAAGAAGGGGAAGAACCGGCTGGAGGTCAAGATCACCAACCTTTGGCCAAACCGTATCATTGGCGATGAGCAGCTTCCTGCCGACGTCGAATGGAACGGCGTCCAGCTTAAGAAGTGGCCGGAATGGCTGGAGAAGGGTGAACCGCGACCGAAGACCGGACGCTACACCTTTACAACCTGGCGGTTCTGGACCAAAGATTCACCGTTGCTGGAGTCGGGTCTGCTCGGTCCGGTGAAGCTAAAGACCTCTGCTCCCGTGACCTTGAGGCTGTAGCCCAACCGATGAAAGGCAGAAAGGGACGCTCCGCAAAGAGCGTCCCTTTCTTGTGGTTTACTGACCCTGCCCGAGCGAGTAGCCCAGTTCGTTGTCGAAAGTGCAAAGGTGCTCGGTCTTGATGAAGTCGATCTCCTGCGCCTCAAGAGTCTGAAGAACTTTCAGGATATCGGCGTGCGTAACCGAGTCACCGATGAATCGGCATCGCCAGTGGTCAGTGCAGAAGGTCTCCGGCAGGCCGTTGGGCCAAACCTTGACCCCTCGGTTGGTGATCATGCTGAGCTGCAGCCGCTCCAGATTGGCCACGCTCAGCCGCTTGGCAAGCTCATCCACAGAGCCTGTCCAGCTTACGAAGACGTCCACTCCGACAAGATCCTTCCTCGCCGGTTTGCGTCGAACGGGAGCTTTCAGCGCTTTGCTCATATCGGCACTCTCATCGTATCGCACCGGCTTGAGGGTCTGAGGCAGCAGCCCGAGCCGTTCGATGACGGCATCCGCAAACTCATCGGTACCGACCTTGCGTGCGCTCTTGCCCTCCACATAGACGTCCTTCGTGTGGATACCATCCTCGATCGTCTTGAGCCATGCGTTGTGGGCACGCTCGGCGGCCTCCGGCTGTCCGATGTGAACCAGCATCATGATTCCAGCCAGGAGCAGTCCGCTCGGGTTGGCAACGTTATCCTTGGCGATACGCGGCGCGCTGCCGTGAATTGCTTCGAACATCGCGCAATGCTCTCCGATGTTTGCGCTCGGGGCGAGCCCGACCGAACCGGCAACTTCCGCAGTCACGTCGCTGAGGATGTCTCCGTAGAGGTTTGGTGTGACGATCACATCAAACATCTCGGGGCGGTTTGCGGCGCGAGCCATACCGATGTCGATGATCCAGTGCTCCTTTTCGATCTCTGGATATTCGGCCCCGATCTCATCAAAGACCTGGTGGAAGAGGCCGTCGGTCAGCTTCATGATGTTGTCCTTCGTCATGCAAGTGACCTTCTTGCGGCCATTCGCTTGTGCATATTCGAAGGCATAGCGGACGATCCGCTCGCATCCAGGTCGGCTCACAACCTTGAGGCACTGATAAACCTCGTCGGTCTGTCGGTGCTCGATGCCTGCGTACAGGTCTTCCTCATTCTCGCGGATGACGACGACGTCCATACCTGGGTGCAAAGTCTGGACAAAGGGGGCATAGGCGACGCAGGGCCGGACGTTTGCGAACATCCCAAGCGTTTTGCGAACGGTGACGTTCAGGCTCTTGAAGCCTCCGCCTTGGGGGGTGGTGATGGGAGCCTTCAGGAACACCTTTGTCCGTCTGAGCGACTCCCAAGACTCGGGCGCGATCCCTGCCGACAGGCCGCGCTCATAAACTTTCTCGCCGATCTCGATCTCTTCGATATCCAGCTTTGCCCCGGCGGCCTCCAAAACTCGGAGGGTGGCCCGCATGATATCGGGGCCGATACCGTCGCCATAAGCTACGGTGATCGGTGTTGCCGTCGAATTGGTGTGAGATTCTGAGCTATGCTCATGTGGAAGTGTGCTCGCCATAACACGAATAACAATACACGAATTTCATGTCGCATATTAATGAAAAGGACAAGGGTCCCGCGTGGACCTTTTTGAGCAACCACTCGCATGTTCTGATCTGCCTTGCGGGGGATCCCATGATGCGTATGCGGGATGTCGCAAGCCAGGTGGGGATTACAGAAAGGGCCGTCCAGCGTATCATCGCTGAGCTTGAAGAAGGTGGCGTGCTCAAGCGCACCAGAGAGGGCAGGCAGAATCGATACGAGATCGACTACGATCTGCCATTGCGGCATCCCTTAGAATCTCATCGCTCTATTGGCGACATATTGCGCATGGTTTTGGAGCAATAAGGCTCCATCAGAATCTGTTCGCGCACAGGCTGCGACGCCCGAATGATCTTGTTTTCGGCTCCAGATCATTTCCTGTCGAGTTTGAAGCTGGCAGAAGTGCCGGGAGAATCTACACAATTCTATCAATCTTAATATAGGAATCCTGGACGTACGATGGCACAATCTATATCAAGCTAAGGCGGAAATGACCAACCGCCTAAAACCCTAAGAGAAAAGTAAAGCATCAAGTCGCTATGGGCCGCTGTTTAAGTAACAGCGGCCCTTTTTTTGAATGCTTGTGGGGAAACTACTGGACGATGACTTCGACCGTATCTTGCTTTCCAGCAACATCGACGGTGATCGTGCCAGTTCCAGGAGTCATCGCTGTGAATACTCCGCCAGGAACAACTTTGCCAATGCCGCCGCTGGTCCAAAAAGATGGCGAGAGGCCCTGCACGTTGGTTCCCGAGACGACGGGCTTAAGCTTGATATTCTCACCGACCTTCATCTGAATGGTCGGTCCGAGACCAAGTGAGACTCCGGTGACATCAGCCTGAGATTTTCTGGGCAGAAGGTTGATTTCAAACAGCTGTGTCTTCTGGTTCTTCGGCTGCTCCAGGAAGCTGATCATCGTCTCTTCGGGAGTCTGAGAGAAGCTGATCTTCCAATTTCCTTCGGGAGAACTCGAAGGAATGCGGACGGTGCCGCTGGGGTCGGGAGTTGTCTCATAGACGGAGCCATCGTCGAAGCGGATGCTGACGGACAGCGGGTAGCTCTGTGGTCCTTTTGCACGCCCGATGGGAATGCTGCCATCCCCGCGTGTTCCGGAATCGGTCAGCAGCTGCGACGTAGTGCCGCCACAGCCAGTGAGAAGCACAATCGCGCTCCCCACAGCCAGACTCCATGCTAAACCTTTCAAATTCAAATCAATTCTCCTTGAGTTACTATACATGAGTCTCCGTGGATACCGCCGCTGTCTGGAATGCCGGGATAAAACAGATGCCTTTGCTTTGGAGACCCTTAGCGGCTTCATCACAATTCCAGGTCGTTCCTTCCAAAAGTGCATTCGCAGCTTCCGTCAGCTCCAAGGCCGGAGATACTGCGTGCCAAGTATCCCGTGCTTGCAGCGCTTCAAGATGCTCCTTCGCCAAGGCCTTGTCCTCGGACTGTGCGGCCAAAAAGGCAGTGAGCGATTGGGCATAGTCCCGCTCACCGGCATACTCGTAGGATTCGGCATAGGCCGTAGCCTGCCGGGCATAGTTCAGAGCCTCTTTCATCCGGCCCATGAGCAAGGAAGTCTCCGCCAAGCGCAGATAAGCGGCAATCTCAACGCGGCGGAATCGACCCTTGATGGCGGACTCAAGAGCTCGTTCAGCGTCGCGCTGTGCTTTGGCATAGTCCCCTTTCCACAGCCAATACAGGCTGAGCGCAGTGGAATAGAAAGCCTTTCGGGCTTTGTCTGAATGAGCCTGGAAGTAACCGCTGGCTTGGGCAATGCGGGCTTCGGTGTCGGCGCGCCCTGTGTAGATCGACGCAAAGACGAGAGAGATCAGCCGCTCGCCGATCTGGTCTTTCGCGTCCATCTTTTCGGCAAGCTCCAGAGCTTCAATCTCTAAATCGTAAACGGCCTGCCACTGCCCCATGGTCGTGAGAATGTTTGCACGAATTCCGCGCACATACAGCGCAACCGCCGGGTCATGAAACTTAGCCTCGACATCCTTGATAAGCGCCAAGCCCCATTCGCAGTCGCCTCTTCGCTCTGCAACAACGGCGAGCGCGGACTGTGCTTTCCACCTCGCGTCTGGGTTCAAGCGTGTGCCTGCCTCTTCAAAGCATGCCTGGGCTCGTCGCAGGGGTCCGATATTCGCGTAGCAGAATCCCAGCGTCTGCGAACATCTTCCTGAGGAATGCGGATCTTTCAGCTTGTCAAACAACTCGCGGGCACGGATCAGCCAGTCAATGGCTTCCTGATACTGCCCATCGATGACAAGCGTATTGCCAAGCCGGAGCATGGTATTGGCTCGGTCCTTGTCGCTGAGCCGATCCAGACGGGTCTGGATCAGTGGAATCGCAGCGGCAGCATTGGCAGAAGACAGCACCGCATCCACAAGCTGGAGCGTATCGTCCGGGGCATTGCCGGCAGGGCCGGACTGTCGGAAGTAGTCAACGCTTGTGCCTGTCAGCGAGGCGATCTGCTTGATGCGTTGCTTGGGCGGCTGAAGGACTCCCGAAACGTAGGCGTAAAGGGTGGACCGAGACAGTCCGAGCTTATCGGCAAGCTCCGTCAGGCTGAAGCCTGCCAGCGTTGCCGCGGCCTTGATCTGTTTGCCATTGATCTCTGCGTGCTGCAAGGTACTGGAAGGATACTATAGATATTTATATAGAATGCAAGAAAAATCTATAGAAACCGGTATGACAATCGAGTGCCGAGGGTCTTCTGTGGCCTGACATAGGACGGATTTGATGAAGCAAGCAGGCCGTTCTTGCGTCGCCATAAGCCTGAATAAGGCGGGCTGGAGTAATCTCTAGGGGTTCAACAGGAGGAGTTCAAGTTGATTAAGCCCGTATTTTTGCTCGCCACGCTTGCGGGGGGCGCAACCCTTACCGCTATCGACGATCAGGCCTACTTCGCGATCCTTGTCGAAACCAAGGTTGGGCGCATGGCTGGAATGGAAAAGATCGACCTTAGCGAAATCCCGCCAGGGATCAAGCTGCCGCCCCAGGCGCTTATGTTCGCAGGCGTTCCCGCCAAAGTTGTGAATATGCGCCTTTGGTCGCCCAGCATCGCGCCTGCAGGCGCAACAGCATTCGTGAACCCGCCGGCGGGGCTCAAGCAAGGCACGAAGCTTGACCTCGAGCTTTATCGACCAAAGCCAGACCAAACTACAGGAGTCGGGAAAGATCCTAACTTTGACCCGGATTCCAACCCCGAGTTCACCATCAAGATCTACTGGGGTTCCTCGGAGAAAGTGAAGGAGGGCCAGCCGAAGATCCTGACCTGGAAGGGCTTCACCCCCGAACAGCAGGAAGCGATGCGCCAGCAGTCGCAACAGATGAACATGATGGGTCCGGGCGCGAACTACTTCTATAAGCCGAACTGGACCACAGGCTACTGGCCCACAGCCAAGCAGCCCGGCAATATCGACAAGGATGCTTCGCTGGTGGGCAACTATAAGCTGACTACAAGCTACACCGGCAACGTTGAAATCGAAGCCCCTTCAAACGTTAACTTCCTTGACCCGATCGACTTCAGCTCGCCCAACTTGGACAAGCCCGTCGATCTTAAGAAATTCATCCCGTTCAAGTGGAAGCAGATTCCCAACGCCCTTGGTCAGTACGCCTGGATCATGGCGATGGAAGGCAAGAACACCATGATCATCTGGAGTTCATCCGAGGTCTATAACGACTATCTGATGAATGACATGGGCTTCCTTCAGATGGCGGAGGTGCGCGACTATGTATCCAAGACGATGTTCATGTCGGGCGACCGTACGAGCGTCAACGTCCCCGAAGGCATCTTTGCCAATGCGGACTTCGTGATCATGAACATGGTCGGGTACGGCCCTGGCGCGGCGCTGGAGAAGGCCCAGCCGCTTCCTCGAATCCAGACCAAGACCACGGCAATGGTCATGCTTGGCGGCAAGAAGATGAAAGACATCGGCGAGCCGGTGAGCGCAAAGGCGAAGAAGTAATCGCCTTGATTTGAAGCGGAGGCGCCGCCTTGGTGGTGCCTCCGCTTTCTTGCGTCAGGAGCCTGATGTTTTCAGATCGGCGTAGATGATGTCCGATCCATAGAGCTTGTGCGATGTTGCCATGATCTCCCCATCCGGATTGTAGATCGTCGAGAATCCATAGCCAAACCAGGGCTGAGGCGTATCCACACTCCAGTTCGCTCCAACCACGTAATGCGCGTAAGGCTTAATCCGACCGGGCAGAATATGCCAAAACCAGTCGGCAGGATGGCTGTCGGCGACCCAAGCGATCGGATAGAGAAGCGCCCAAATCTTCTTCGGTTTTAGCTTTTCCATGATCGTATGGATGTCAAAGCAGATTCCCAATCCGACCCTGCCGTATTCGGTGTCGAAAGTCTGCACGCCTCGATCCCCCGCCGTCGCCCATGACTTTTCTGGGTAGGGCCACGGCGTGAGCTTGCGATAGTGGGCTACGATCTCTCCTTTGGGGGAAGCAAGGCAGACGGTGTTGTAATACTTGTCAATCTCGCTGTTGCCCGAGGGCACGACTTCGACGAACGGCACCGTGATATACACGCCGAGTCTTTTCGCGACTTCGCAAAACGCTTTTGTGGAGGGGCCAGGCACTTGTTCCGCATACTCTTTGGGGTTGAGACCCTTGGTAAAAACGGGTTCGATGGGCCATCCGTCGAGCTGCCAGTTTGTTCGCAGGTCCTGCGACAGATATCCTGTGATGCAGGCTTCCGGGAGAACGATGAACTTGGCTCCGTTCTTTGCGGCCTCCTCTACCAGCCCAATCAGCTTCTTCCGGTTGGCGCTAGGGTCCGCCATGATCGATGAGCATTGAACCGCCGCAACCTTAACCGTCTTTGGCTTTTCCTGAATATCCGATGTTGAGAGTGTGGCAAGCGCAATCGCCGAAATCAAAGCAAGCATAATGAGGCAAACGCTTCGTGAAGCGTCTGGTTCAGTACGCCCAATCTCATTGCAGATCAGCGGACTGTGGTGCCTTCAGGGGCTTCCTTGTCCGGCTGGAGCAGGATGGCGCCGCCCTCTTCGTCCGTAGCAGCCAGAAGCATGCCCTGACTCTCAGCCCCACGAAGCTTGGCAGGCTTCAGGTTGTAGACGATGACAACCTGCCGACCGATGAGATCCATCGGGTCATAGTTCTTGCGGATGCCCGCAACGACCTGTCGCCTCTCTTCGCCAATCACCACCTGCAGCTTCAGCAGCTTGTCGCTGCCTTCCAGCGGCTCCGCCTCAAGCACACGCGCAATGCGAAGCTTGACCTTGGCAAAGTCGTCAATGGAGATGAGCTCTTCGGCGGTGTTGGGCGTTGGGCTCTGGGCGGCGGGAGAATCTGATTTAGGATTGTTGGTTTCCATTTTTTTCTTTTGATCGCTGCTCGCCGATGGCTGATCGCTCTTCTCGGCAGCCTGCTTCTTCAAGTCGATACGCGGGAATATAGGCTGAGGCTGATTCAGCTGTGTTCCGGCCGGCAGCACCTTGGGGTTGCCGATGTGATCCCAGCATGCGTCCGGCTGGCAACCCAGCTGGGCGGCGATCATATCAGAGACCGTCGGCATGATCGGCCAGAACAGCGCCTCTGCTGAGCGCAGGCAGAACAGCATGGATCGGATAACCTTCCCAAGGTCAGGATCGTTGTTCTTCGCGAGCGCCCATGGTGCGGATGAGTCAATATATTTATTTAAAAACCTAACCAAATCCAGCGCAATCTGGGAGGTGCGATCGATGCGGAATTCCGTCATCGCCACCGCATAGTTCTCCTTTGCCAGCTGAACGGCTTCCATCACATCCGGGTCGATCTCAGCATCCGGCACCACACCGCCACAGAACTTGTGAGCCATCGAAAGGCTGCGGTTGAGGGCGTTGCCAAGGTCGTTGGCGAGGTCGTAATTGAAGCGACCCTCCACTTCATCGACGGTATAGTTCGTGTCTCCCTCATACGGCAAGAATGCGGCGAGCGAGTAGCGCACAGCATCGACGGCGGCTTCCTTCGTACAGCCCGATCGCTCCATCAGATGTTCGGCAAGCTCCATCGGAGCGATGATATTGCCCTTGGATTTGCTGATCTTCGATCCGCCGAACGTGAACCAGCCGTGAGCGATGACGTGCTTGGGCAGCGGGAGCCCAACGCCCATCAGCATCGCAGGCCAAAGTGTGGCGTGGAAGCGTGTGAAGATCTCCTTCGCCATCCAATGCACATCGCAGGGCCAGAGGTTTTCCCAGCCTTCGTTGGGCCAGCCTGTCGCGGCGACGTAGTTGATCAGCGCGTCGAACCAGACATAGACAACCTTGTCAGGATCGCCCGGCACAGGGATGCCCCAGCCCGGGTTTTTGCGCGTGATGCACATATCGCGCAAGCCTTGTTTGATGAAGCTGATAACCTCGTTTCGACGGGTTGCGGGAAGCAGAAAATCTTCGTTGGTTTCGATATGGTCCAGCAGCTTTTGCTCAAAGGCGCTGAGCTTGAAGAACCAGTTCTCTTCAGTAACCCAGCGAACCTCGTTGCCGTCCGGACTCTTGCCATCCACCAGGTCCGCCTCGCGCACAAAGGTCTCTGCGCTAACGTCATACCAGCCCTCGTACTTGTCCAAGTACACAAAGCCGTTCTCCCGCAGTGCGTCGAAGAACTTCTGAACAGCTTGAACATGGCGCGGTTCGGTGGTCCGTATGAAGTCGTCATAGGCGATGTCGATGCCCTTCCAACACTCCACAAAGGCCGCGCTCACCTCGTCGACAAACTCCATCGTGGGCTTGCCAGCCTTCTCAGCGGCTTCCATCACCTTGAGCGCGTTCTCATCGGTTCCTGTCAAGAACCAGGCGTCTTCGCCGCGCATCGTCTGGTAGCGACGCGTGGCATCGCAGACGAACGTGGTGAGCGCGGTCCCGATATGGGGCACGCTGTTCACGTAGTAGATCGGCGTGGTGATGTAGTACTTCTTCGACATCGAAGTCGGATTTTACCGAGGAGCCTCAAAAGGGCTATAGGAACGGCGACTTTACTTTCCCCAAACCCTCAGCTCAACCAGATGCACTCCTTCATTCGCGGAGTTGGAAAGCATGTTCACCCGAACGTAACGTGCGGTCGTCGGTGTGAGCTTGTGCTCATCGCCCGATGAAGAGGCAGGCACCGTGTTCTGGCTCTTGTCCGCCACCATCTTCCAACACTTGCCGTCAAGACTGACCTCCACCGTGTATCGGTAGTATCGCCGACCGTCCCAATAAGGAAATACATCGATCTTGTCGATGCCATACGCCTTCTGCAGATCAACCTGCAGCCACTGCGGCGCTGGCCCTGCCCACCAGCTGGACCCCAGATCGAGCTTGTTGTCGACGGCGAATTCTGGAACTTGAGGTCCCTGAGTTCCCCCAGAAACCGTGACCGGCTTGCCGGTGGCAAGGTTGGGCTTGCCGCTTACATCTTTATAGAACGTGCGCGCCGTCTCACGATAGAGTCGGGATCGCGAAGTACCTCCGCCAGTCGCAGTCGCGCGCAGCGTCGTGGTTTGTGTGATGCGGATCGGTCCAGTGTAAATCGTTGAACTGGCAGTGGGCTTTGATCCATCCAGGGTGTATCGGACTTCGGCATTCGATGATGAGGCCAGCGTAATGCTTGCAGCTTCTTCGAATCGTGCGATGTCGAAGTCATCCGTACCATTGGTTTTCAGGCCGGAGGCCGATATCGTGACATCCTGCGTCAGCGCGGTCAGTTTGGAATCGTTGGCCGTCAGAAGCTGTTCAAACCCTTTATAGTCCACGCGCGATTGCCGATTCCATGTGCGCTCTGCCATCGCCGGAACCACTCGACGCAGGTGGTCAAACGCCATGTATTCAAACTGCTCCCACGCGCAAACCTGCCCACCGATGATGCCCTTGTAGGTGGGGACTTCAAACCATGTTGTTGCGGGATAGAAGGTTGAGAATCGCCCAAACTTCCGCAAATCCCAATCGAGCACTTTCTTTGGCGACCAGACGTGCTCATTCACCACATATAATGGCGTCCAGGCAGCGTTGATAACGGTGTAGCCATCGGCAAGGAGGTCGGTGGGTAAGTAATAAGCAGACTCGAACTCCATCACCGTGATGTCTTTGGGAATCGGGAATTGGCTGCCAGGATCGCGCCCAAACCCCTCCCACACAATGGCCTTCTTGCCGCGCTTCTTGATCATCTCGTTGACTTGCGTCAAGAAGAGCCTGTAAATTTCGTGGGTGGCCTTTTGTCCGGAGAGCCCATGCTTGAGGAAAGCAGTTGTAAAGTCAGCATGCTGGCCCGCGTTGGAGTAGTCGGCCTCATCGCCGCCCATGTGAAAGTAGGGGGTGGACTTGAAGATGTCGCACATCTCCCCGATCAGCGTATCCACGGCCTTCAGCACGTCTGCATTCGCAAAGTTAATGGTCGCGTGATGCTCGTATGGCTTGGTGGCGACGATCTTGAACAGCTCGGGCATGGTGCGCACCATCGTTGCCGAATGCCCAGGGATATCGAATTCGGGGATGATCGTCACGCCTCGAGCATCTGCAAAAGCGACCAATTCCCTGAGTTCCTGCTCAGTGTAGCTGGGGCCGCCGTGGCGGTTGTCGGAGTTGAGCTTTGGAAACGCCTTGCTGGGAAAGGTGAACGACTGATCGTCGGTGAGGTGCAGCTGGAGATAGTTGATCTTGTACCAGCGGCACATGAGCACGATCTGCTTCAGGGTGTCGATGGAGTGATGCTTGCGGGCGACATCGACCAGAACGCCGCGGTATTCGGAGTCGGGGCTATCCGAGATGGATACCCTGGAAAGAAGCGTCTTCCCATCCCGGCGATGAAGAGCTTGAAGCAGAGTTGCCGTTCCCCAAGCCGCTTCCTGATAGCCTCGCCCTACGATGACAATCTGCTTGTCAGCTTTGAGCGTGTAGGCTGTGGGAAGCTTGGGATCGATATCCAGCACAATCGTTGCCTTTGACGCATCGCCGGTGGACTGCCAATTACCGAATCCCAAGCGGTCAGCATCCTCTCGAATCACATTCGCTAGCAAACCTAGCGACTTGTCTTTCACTGCGATGGTGGCTTGCTGCAGGCTGATCTCACCTTGAAATGAAGCGACAGTCTTTGGCACCGGAATGCACTGGATTGCAGGCGCAAAGAACTGCGGCATGATGGCGAGCAAAGCAAGCATGGCACGCTCATTTTAGCCACACGGGAGTTGCTCGAGGTCAGAAGAATGGAGTCGGCCTATAAGCCGGATTCTGTCTTTGTGCGACGATTTCTCTATGCAGCCAACCCGGAGGGTCGTCGGGCCGAGTCATCCCCTCCCTATTTGGCCTTGCTTCCAGCGGGGTTTGCCTAGCCGCACGGTTGCCCAATGCGCTGGTGAGCTCTTGCCTCACCGTTTCACCCTTGCCTTTCGGCGGTTTGCTTTCTGTTGCACTTTCCGTCGGGTCGCCCCGCCCCACCTTGCCGAAGCTCGATGGGCGCCGTGCCCTATGAAGTCCGGACTTTCCTCTCCGGCAACGCCGGAGCCGTCGCCCGGCCGACTCCGATTCCATTATGATGCAGGCCTTTGTGCAGGCTTGGCAGAAGGCTTGATCACCGTTAATCGGTTAAGTGCAAGTCCAGAAGTGAAAATTCTTCTAAAACGCCTAAATATTCGCTAAGAAAATTCATTGGTGATCATGCAGACCCTAGGGTAACGTCCTACGCGGAGGACAAGGTGGCGGCTTGTTTTCGCAATGCATGGGCTTTAGCGAACAATTGACCTCGTACAACGTATGAGCGGGTACATGCGCTGGCGTTATCCAGATACACAAGATGACGCAGAGAATGCGCGGCGCGAGGACATCATCCAGAAGATTGATGGATGGTGGGTAGATTTTGCCGAGTCCGCCCCGCAAATTCTGGGCCGCTTCAAGAACGAAAACGAGTTTGACGTGCCCTCCTTCATGCAGGAAAGGCTCCAGGCTATCGACCCCAATCTGATGTGGGAATACGGTCCCGCCAGCCGAGGACGCGGGCATCGCTTGGTGATCACACCCGAGCATCGGCATTGTCTCCGCCCTTTGGTGAGCGAGGTGATGCGCCGTGCTCCCAAGATGGATGGGTGGCAGTTTTTTCCTGCGCGCATTCCAGAGTCGGCGGAAATGGCGCAGACGACAGTGGTCGCCCGCACGGGCCGAAAATCTATCTGCAAAGGGGTCGATATCCGCATCAACCGCCATTCGCAGATCGACCTTGAATACATTTTTCCAACCATTGGGTTCAGCGAGCAGGCCGCGTTTGAAGAGGCCTTTGTACTGACCGAAACTCTTCTTGGCGAAGAAACTCTGAATGTCTGGATTGGGGAAATCAAAGCCAGATCGGCTTTGGTGGGATCAGGCAGAGTGAAGCTGGAGGGGTTGTACCAGGTCGTTCAATCCGAGATCACCCGCTTGCTGAACCGTTTGCCGGATGTGCCGCGATGGAAGTTGCCCAAGGACAGCCTCACGTACGGGGTCGTCGACCTTCGCAAGCGGGCGCAAGAGCAGTCCGATGATGTGTCGCGAAGCGATCTGATCACCTTTACCGCCGAGACGCTGGTTGGCGCCGACCTGATCGCAGGTCCCCTCTTTTTCTCACAGCGCTACTCCAAGCATGGTGAAATTTTCTGCTTTATTCAGATCGACAACTCTGAGCAGGCTTTGCCGCATAGTATCGAAACACGCTCAGCAATCGAAGACGCTCTGGATAATGCTCTGATCGAAAAGGGCTACGGCTGTGTTGTGGGAAGCGGCTATGGTCTTAAGCGGCTTTCCATCGAGTTGGCGCTCACGGATGTCTTGCGGTCTATCCCAATCATTCGCGATATCCTCCAGAGTTTTGGGGCGCCCAAGAAGACCTGGCTTTTCTTCCATGACGTCGATCTTGGAGCCGAATGGTGCGGTGTATGGCCGGATTCGCCCAAGCCTGTCGGCCTCTCCACCGGGGCAGAAGTCGAAGTAGCCTCTAATCCATTCTCTCACTAGCCAAATCCTGGTAAGGCGTACGCCCAGCAGGGCGTCACCCCCGCTGGTAAACTCAAATCTATGACGCAGCGTCTCCCAGACTGGCTCAAAATCCGCCTTCCTCGGCCGGAAGTGATCAAAGAAGTCGAGGGGATGATGCGCACGAAAAACCTGTACACGGTTTGCGAGAGCGCACGCTGCCCCAACCTCCCCGAATGCTGGAGCAAGAAGACCGCAACCTTCATGATCTTGGGCGATACCTGCACCCGATCCTGCGGTTTCTGCGCCATCAAAGTAGGCAAGGGCTTGGAGCTGGATCCTTTCGAGCCTGGGAATGTGGCAAAAGTTGCGTCAGACCTTGGGCTCAAGCATGTTGTTGTGACAAGCGTCGCGCGCGACGATCTTCCCGATGAGGGCGCAGAGCAGTTCGCTCGCACCATTCGAGCCCTTCGGCACCAATCCCCGCTCGCGATTGTCGAGGTCCTCACCCCCGACTTTAAGGCCAAGCCCGATCTTGTCAAAACGGTGTGCGACGCCCGTCCCGATATTTACAATCACAACATCGAAACGATTTCTCGACTGCACAAGATCGTTCGCCCACAGGCCAAGTACGACCGCACCATGCGCGTGCTTGAGATGGTCAAAGAATTCGATCCGACGATCTACACCAAGTCGGGCATTATGCTCGGCCTTGGCGAAACTCGAGAGGAGGTCCTTGAGGTTCTAAGAGACCTGCGTTCGGTCGGCGTCGATGCCGTAACCATCGGGCAGTATCTTCGCCCGACTATGAAGCACCTGCCTGTACATTCCTTCATCCACCCCGACGAGTTCAAAGAATACGAACAGATCGGCGAAGAATTGGGCTTTGCCTTCGTCGCGAGCGGTCCTTTCATCCGAAGCTCGTACAACGCCATCGAATTCAGCAAGAAAGTGATGGGCGAGCGACTTGCTCAATTGGATGCTCAAGAAGCTCGAAAGGGCGTCGGAAAAGGTCTCGCGCTGCCGATGCTTCAGAACGATTAAGCAACGCTGCAAACATTTCTCGAATTGAGCTTGCCTGAGTGGGCGTCTTTAGAGATACAGTTGAGTCATCTCAGGCTGACAGGCAATTCATGCGGCTCTTGATCCGGTTTGCCGGATTTCTGACCTTGGTCGCGCCCATTGCGATCTTTACGCTGTGGAGCGTTTCGTACGTCTACGCCTGCTTCGAGCAGTTCCTTTCTCCGGGCAAGCCGCTGGACATCTCACTTCCCACAAAAGCAGGCGATCTCCGCGTGAAGGCTGAGAGCTACAACATCAGTCTTTGGCAAGGCGCTCTAATCGTACAGGATGCGGAGGTCTATGAGCCGAACGGGGAGCTTCTTGCGAGTGCGGAAACGATCACGGCGCGGTTTGGCTCAACTCGCGAAGGATTTGCTGGACCGATCGATGTTCATCTGCGGGGAGTCACTGCGAGGGTCAAGCGCGGCAGTGATCGCACATTTTCCGCGCTCAAGTATCTGCCCGAACAGACCGATGAAAAGAGCACCGCCCCCTTCCTCGTGGAAGTTGTCGATGGAAGCCTCATCGTTATCGATGATGCCGATGGCGGGCTCTTGACGGGGCAATACACCATCCCGCAGGGCAAGATCGAAGGCATCGGGGACGAGTGGCTGGGATCGCTGGAGCTGAACCGCAAGGGTCACCAAGGAAGACTGCTGGCGACTTTGGATCAGAAGCCAGACCGTGGGTTCCGAGCAAAAGTCTTCTTGCAAGATGCAGAAGCAAGCGATCTGCTTCCCAAGCTTTCCAAAGTCGAAGAGTTGCGCGACCAAGAGTGGACGAAACAGCTTTCCGCTCAGGTGTTGACCCTCAGCGGAAATGTCGAGCTGGAATTTCCGAAGGACCAAGAATGGTCGATTCAGTCTGACATTGTCAGCGAGTCTCGAAATATCCGTTACGGACGAGACTGGATGGCAAACCAGGCCAGCTTCAAAGGCGAGCTTCGTCGGTTTGGCTTGTCAGGCGTCATTGAAGGCGTCGTCGGTCACCAGGCAGTCAACTTCGACGGTCAGGCCGACTGGCGCGATGGGGTGAAGGTCATCGGGAAGACCTCGCTTCGCGTCGCAAGCGTTGCCAGCTTGCCACCCCCCATCCGCAAGCTTCTCCCGCCCGATGCAAGCTTCCAAGATGCTTCCTTTGAAGGATGGATGGCTATCGACGAGCAGAAGGGAACCAGCCTATCAGGAGACATCAAAGCCGCCTCACTCTCTTGGAAAGGCGAAACGGTTAAGTCGGTACGCGCCCATGCAGGCTATGCAGACCGCAAAGCGGTTGTCGAAATCAAGACAGCCGTTGTCGCAGGCGGCGTTGCTCAAGGTGTGCTGTCCTTCGAGGAGAAAGATCGCGCGATCAAAGGCGAGATTGATGTTCGTGAGCTCGATCTCAAACAGCTTGGAAAGAAATATGCCGGACGAACGGTTACAGGCAAAGGTGAGTTGCTGGCAGATGTCAGCGGCACGCTGGATAAGCCGCAGGTAGAGTTACGCGCCCATGGCCGTGGCGCCGTCGCGATTCGCCCTGGCAAGCTTTCACCAAACCTGAATTTCGAATTTGGAGGCCAGTACACAGTTGAGGGTTTGGACATCAAGCGACTCAAGGTCTATGGCGGAGAAACGGCTGCGATGCTTTCAGGGCGCTGGGATGCCGAAGATGGCGAGGTAACCATCGATGGAAGCGTCCGCAGATTTGAGCTGGGCGACTGGATCGACAACGCCGCCGGAATGGCAAACGCAGAAATCACCGTCTCGGGCAAGCTCGATAATCCGAAGCTAACGGGCTATGCAGAAGTCTATGCTGCCAAGATTCAGGACTACTCTCTCCCCTTTGCCAGCACCGAATTCAGCTTGGACAAGGAACGCGCTTCAGCCTCTGACCTCCTGCTGACGCGTGGAGGCTCCAAGGTGAGAGGGCACATTGCGTACAGCTTCGCCGACGAGAAGATTGAAGGCAAGCTGTCGGGAGAGTCCATCCAGATTGCTGAATGGGTTCCGAGCGAGGTCTCCGGCTTGATTGATTTCCGAGATGCTGTGGTGTCCGGCACTGCGGCTGAACCGAAGGTCCAAGCCAATATTCAGGGCGAGTCGCTGCTGGTGCGCGGAGTCTTGCTGGATAAGGGCGAGGCACAGGTTTCCATCACTCCGAAGTTCGTGGATATCCTTGCAATGTCCGTGCAAGGCGATGCAGGCACCGCCTCGGGCAAGGGCTTCTACAACTTTGAGACAAAGAGCGGGCAGGCCGAACTGGATTGCGACAAAGTCGTTTTGTCGCAGGTTCTGCCTGAACTTCCTGAGAAGACAGTCATTGATGGAACCCTGAGGAGAGTCCGGGCACGGGCAGAGATGACGAATGGGGCCCTAAAAGTTGCCCAGGTGCGCGGCACTGTCAACGCGCTCAGCATCAACCGCACACCGCTGGGGCAAGGCAACTGGTCGGTGCATGTCGAAGGGGATGACTACACAGCTTCTGCTCGAATCGGTCAGATCGACGCATACATCGAGGCTGAGGAGCTTAAGTACAACGCAAAGTCGAAAGCAACCGCTGGCGCCATCTACCTCAAGGGATTCGAAGCGCGGGATCTTTATCTCTTGGCTCGACCCTATATGGCGGTTCAGAGCGGGCAGACGGAACCTCCTAAGTTTGAAGCGCCCGCAGCCTTGATCGAGCAGCTCGACCGATTCCAAGGAACGCTGAACGCAGGGTTTATTCTCTCGGGGACCACAGACAATCTCAACATCGAATGCCCAGACCTGACCGTTGAGAAGATGGAACTTGGAGGAGCGGACGCAGGAGAGATCGCGGCCGTCTTCATTCGCAAGAATCAGATATGGGGAATCCAAAAGTTTGACTGGAAAGGCGGTCCGGGCAATGTCAGCCTGAAAGGCGATGTGGCAGAGCACGGAGAGATGGATCTCGATGGCGAAATCAAAAACTTCAAACCAGCTTGGCTTCATGCGGTTCTGCCCGAGCTTCCGTTGATTCCTGGTGAAGCAACGATCTCATTCATTGCGACCGGGCCAACCAAAAGCCCATTGATTCATGCAACTTTGGATGGGGAAATCTTATCGGAACGTGCTTCAAGCCAAGCGATCGTCGCAGAAGGCCAGCCGGAATCGGCGACGAAAGCTACGCGCGCTGGGCTTGGTCTGGTGCTGGACAGCATCGACATTCGACAAGGGGAGATCACGGCAGAAGGGCGGCTCAATTACGGCGGCCTTCAAGGCAAGGTCGATGCGAAAGTGCCGTTCGAATATCCGTTCACGATTCCTGAAAGCGCACCGATACGTGCCAGTCTCAACTTCAACAAGCGCGAGCTGGCTCAGCTGAAAGAGCTTCTGCCGGCTTTGGACGATAAGCGTACGCAGGGCACTGTCGAAGCCGAGCTGGTTGTCTCAGGAACTCGAAACGACCTTTCGATCACCGGGGATGTCAGCGTCTTAGCCAAGAGCCTTGCTTCCACTTCGGCACAGACATATTTGACGGATGTCCAGGCACGGGCGAACCTCGACGGAGACATTGTCAAGGTGGAGATGCACGGGCTCAGCAGCCGTGAATCGGCAGGAAAGGTCCACGGAACGATCTCCGCCACGGGACAATTGGATTTGAAAAGCTTGCTGGAGTCTGTGAACGACAGCTTTGACGCCATGAATCTGCCGATCAATGGCAGCGTAAAACTATCGCAATTCCGAATCTCTGAGGATGTGAACGAGTCGATATCAGGCAAGTCGGAGCAGCGCTTCAAGGGCACAGCAACGATCGACGGAACCGTGCAGGTCGCCGGCACGCTTGGCAATCTCATGATTGCCAGCCCAGAACCCATTGAGATCGTGAACGCCGATGGAACCTACGTCAGCTCGTTTGTGGGCGGCGATTATCAGGAGCCTAACCCAAACGCCCCGAAGCTTGCTATTGATTTTGTAGCAGGTACACAGCAAAAACCTGCAATTTTCAAGGCGGCAAACGCTTCCTTTGCCGTTTACGGCAGGGGGCGCATCGAGGGCACAACCGCCGAGCCGAGCGCGACCGCCGCAATGACGCTGACATCTGGCACGATCCGTCTCCCAAATGCCCGTGTACAGATGGACGAGGGTGGAACGGTTCGCTTCCTATATCGCGGAGGAAGGCCAGATCAGGCACAAACGCGACTGGATGTCGATCTTACGGGCCGAACCAGCATCTCTGCGCGCGGCTCCACGGGCCTGGTAGAGCGCTACAACATACGCCTTGCTGTGACAGGGAATCTTCTTGAGCCAGAAGGCCAGCGCATCCAAGCCTCAAGCGAACCCTCCGATTTATCTCAGCAGAGGATTCTTGCCCTGCTGGGGCAGAGCCAGATCTTTGAAAGCTTGAACCCTACTGCAGATTCTTCACAGATTCAACGGCAGCTCCAAGAAGCATTGGCAGGTGTAGCTTTGCCGGTGGTTTTTGAGTCCTTCACGGCAGGGCTTGCACGCGATCTGAAGCTCGACTATCTCAGCTTTGAATATAACGGCTTCGAGGGTCTGACGGTCGCTTTCGCGAAGTCGCTGGGCAAAAACCTCACGATCCAGGGACGTCGCCAACTTCAGCAAAAGCCCGGCGAACTGCTCCGATATGACCTCAGCCTGATCTACCGTCCGTTCCAACGCAAGGGGTCTTTCAGAAACATTTCGTTTACGGCTGGATTGGATCAAGACAGGCCGTACAAGATTGGAATTGAGTACTCCATCAGGTTCTAGGGACCCATTGAGCGAAACGCTGAGCGAGCTTGAAAGTCCAATCCCCGAAGAGAGCCAGACAGCTTTCCGCAAAGGCTGAATGGGGACAAAAACGCCCTCATTTTTCAGATTTGCGGATCATGCGACCGTACGCAGAGCGTACACTTTGCGGGAGACGTGGCTGGCTTTACTTGCTAAGCTAACGTACGGGCTAGGATTGCCCATACAAAAGGAAACCGAAGGATGAGTAGATTAGCCCGGGTCATCAGCATTGCCGTACTTCTGATGACTTTTATTACCGCGTTCGCGCAGAACTCCAGCGTGATCAAAGAGATCGATATCAAAGGTTTGGTCAACGTCAATCGTGAACTGATCGTTGCCGCCATGCGCACAAAGGTCAGCCAGCCTTACAACGCGACTCAGCTGGAAAATGACAAGCGAGCGATCGAAGATCTCGGATTCTTCATGGCTGTCGATATTCGCGCCCAGGAGCAAGGCAACGACACTTGGGTCGTGACGGTTGAGGTCAAGGAATATCCCAAGATCAAAGAGATCCGGATCGTTGGCAACAAAGCCATCACAACGGAAGCCATTCTGCAAGTGATCGAAACAGCTCCAGCGCTTCCCGTAAAGCCTGGCAACCTGTTCAACCTGAAGTCGGTCCGCGCTTGCTCCGAGGCCATTCGAAAGCTTTATGCTGAGAAAGGCTTCTTTGGCCAGGTCGATGTCTTCGGCCCGCTTTCAGAAGCTCCTGAGGTCATCAACATCCAGATCATCGAGCTCACGGTGAACAGCGTTGCTGTGCAGGGCGCAACGCGAACCAAGGCCAGCGTTCTGAACAAGCTTATCCGTACTCGTCCCAACGAACCGTTCAACGCAAACCGATGGCGACAAGACCTGCAAAACCTCTTTAATACCCAGTGGTTTGAGAAGGTCGACAGCGTCGAGCGACCCACGGACGATATCGGCCGCATCGACCTCATCGCCGATGTGAAAGAGCAGCGTACCGGCCTTCTTAACTTCGGTGTCCAGCTCGACCCGAGAAACAGCCTCGCCGGATTTGTTCGCTACAATGATTCAAACTTCAGGGGCACAGGACAGTCGATCGGTATCAGCCTGTTGCAGGGCTCGGTCGGCGGCACCAGTATCGACCTGGACTACACAAATCCGTTTATCGACAATCGAGAAACCACGCTCTCGGCATCGATCTACAGCCGAGTTCTGTTCCGATTCGCAGGCGTTGGCCTTGGCGGCAACGATACGCCGACCGAAGACAATCGCTTCTTCGAGCGACGCACCGGCTTTAACTTCGGAATCACCCGCCCGATCAAGGCGGGCACGAGAACCTACTTCTCGACCGCGTTCCGATTTGAAGATGTCCGCACGAGCGACCTTTCAGACCTTGACAGCCAGACAGGCTTTATCCGCCAGGATGGCCAGGTGGCCTCGATGTCCTTCTCCTACACCGCGAACCGACGCGATGCGGATATCGATCCTTCCCGAGGCGACTTCCTTCGACTCGCTGTAGAGCCGATCTACAGCAATATCCGCAGCATCGGCGGCGACGCGTTGAACAACGATATCCTCGGAACGAACTTCTCGCTGAAGACGAGCCTTGAGTATCGAAAGTACTGGTCGCCACAGCCGCCACGCGGACTCAAGCTTGACGAGCCGCGGCGAGTCTTCGCATTCCGCGCAAGACTCGGAATGATCAGTGGGGAAGTGCCGTTCTTCGAGCAGTTCTTTGGAGGCGGCGCAGACTCCATCCGAGGCTATCCGGATGACCGATTCTGGGGCAAATACATCGCGAACATGACCATGGAATATCGCCACCCGCTCGGCAAGTCCTTCAACGCGATCCTCTTCGCAGACTATGGCAGCGTGTGGGGTGGTTACGGTTCGGTCAACGATTTCACACAGACCAAGAAGGCGGACTTTAAGCTTGGCTACGGTATCGGCTTCAGCTTCCGATCTCCGCTCGGTCCGATTCGGCTTGACTTTGGTTTCCGACAGGATGGTGGAAGCCGCACTCACTTCCAGATCGGAACTTCGTTCTAAAATAAAATATAAGTTTTCAGGAAAAATCTATGCGAAATAACTACTTTATGCAAATGGGCTGGGTTGTCGCTGCCGCACTGGGCGGAGTGATGCTTTTCAGCGGCTTCCAGGATAACTCCTCAAAGATCGGTGTCGTGAACATTGCGACCGTGTTCAACGACAGCGATTTTGGCAAGAAGCGAAAGCAGGAAGGCGAGGCGCTGAAGTCTGCCCGAGAAGGCTTGCTTGAGTTTATCGATACCTACCGCGTTCTTACGCTGGAACAGGCGACCAAACTGCGCGAACTCAGCCTCAAGGCCAATCCGACCGCTTCCGAGACTGCCGAACTGGCACGAATCAAGGCTGATGTGCAGGCCGCCGACAAGAAGGCCAAGGAACTGAGCATCAAGCAGAACCTGACCCCTGAAGAGCGCAATCTGTTGCAGGAGTACACCGACCGAAGCCAGAAGATGGTGGACCTTGCTCAGCGATGGCTCCGAGAGTTCTCGATGGAGCTTGAGAAGTGGGACAGCGACAACCGCACGGCAGGCTTGGACAAGACGCGCGCTGCCATTCAGCAGGTCTCCAAGCAGCAAGGCTTCTCCGTCGTTTTTGATGCGAGTATCGCACCGTATGCTGCGAACGACGTGACTGATGCGGCGTTGAAAGCAATGAATGCGAACAAATAAGCTGCTTCTTGCTGGACTATCGATTTGGGCCGTCGGCTGCGCAACGCAGAAGCCGACGGCCTTTGTTGATTTAGAGGCTGCGCTTAAGGCCGATCAGATTCCTTCAAGCTTTGTGCCGTCTGCGCGAACGGGTGATGGCTGGTCAGTCAGCAGAACGATCTCTCAGACAGAAATGCCAGCCGAGCAGCTTTCGGCGCGACCGAGCAGCGAAGCGATTCGGGAAGCTCGCGATGCGATCAAGCGCAACCTTGAAGATGCTAAGCGGTCCGCGAAGGATCGCCTTTTTAGGCAGTACTTGAAGCAGGTTGCCGTGTTCCGAAACGAGCAGTCCACAAAGCTGGATGAGCAAGAGGCCAAGGATGCCGAGGCTGTCGATGAGAAGATCAGCGTCCTCCTGCTGGAGCTGGCAAAGAAGCGGCACCCGCTGGTCGATTCGGTCAATGTTTACACAGGATTCCCGCTGCCGAATGTGGAGAAGCTGATCGCTGGCGAAAACGCTTCAAACCCTGTCAAGCGACTCATGGCTGACCTGCGAGCGAAGATCGTGAAGATCGCGGAACTGGATGCTGAATACGAGAAGCAAAAGGCCGGATTGCAGAGCGAAGCCCGCAATCAAGCTGCCAAGAGAAGGCTCGATCTGGAAGTAGAGATTCAGAACCGCATCGACCAGCTGCAAGCACAGGCTGATCACGAAACCGAGCAAGCATTTGTCAAAGACCAAGCGCTTTATGAAGGCATCCTGGTTGCACGCCCCGGGCAAACTTCGAAAGCGATGCCTGCGAAGAACGAGCGGGTAGACCTGCAGGTACCTCCAACGACTCTGCCAAAATGGGGGGCGACGCCTTTCCCCACCGAGGACGAACGCCGTCAAGAGCTTGAGAGGGAGTTGGGGATTTTTTTGGCAGCGCGCAATTATGAGCGCACCACCAATAAGGATCAAGGCGTCGATCTCACAAAGGAATTTATTGAATGGAGAAGCCAACACCGCCTTGGTCGCTAGAACAGGTTGCGCAACTCTTGGGCGGAGAGCTTCACGGCCCGGGAGATGCGCTGATCGAGGCACCTGTTTCTGTGGGAGAAGAGAATCCTCGAGGCATCACGTTTGCCCAAGACGACAAATACCTTGAGCTTGCCGAATCTTCTGCCGTCGCTGCGGTGATTGTTGGCCCAAAGATGGAGCCGAAGTCGAAGCCATACATTCGTGTTGAGAATCCAAAGGTGGCTTTCTTGGGGCTTCTGCAGCTGTGTGACCGCCCTCTGATGCTGGATGCGGGCATTCACCCTGCGGCATCCATCCACCCTTCAGCAAAGGTCGATGCTTCCGCAATGATCGGAGCTTTTGCTGTGGTCGAGCGCAATGCAGTGATCGGCCCAAGAACGCAGGTCCATCCACAGGCCTATGTCGGACCTGATGTGAGCATCGGCGCAGACTGCGTGATCCACCCCAACGCAACGCTTTATGCCCGAACCGAAGTGGGTGATCGTGCGCTCATCCACAGTGGCGCTGTGATCGGCTCGGACGGATTCGGCTTTGTTTTCGATGGTCACCGGCAGGTCAAAATCCCCCAGATCGGCAGGGTCGTCCTTGGTGACGATGTCGAAGTGGGAGCGAATACAACCATAGACCGCGCGACGACCGGCGCAACGCGCATTGGCAACGGCGTTAAGCTGGATAACCAGATTCAGATCGGGCATAACTGCACGATTGGAGACCACACGGTAATTGCTGGTGGTGTCGGCGTCGCTGGCAGCGTGCGCATCGGAGCGCGCAATATCATTGGCGGAGCGACCATCTTCCGAGACCACGTCAGCACCACAGACGACGTGATCCTGGGTGGAGCATCCGGCGTGGACCGTGATATTACGGAACCGGGCACATACTTTGGCCAGCCTGCTCAGCCGATCAATGATGCCAAGCGAGTGTTCTTGCTCATCCCCAAACTCCCCGAGATCTTCAAGCGCTTGCGTGAAGTCGAGAAGAAGCTAAACAGGGACGAGTAGTCGCGGTCACATTCTCGATTGTCCATAAGGACCGATGCGCTTCATAACAGGGGTGCGCTAAGCTATCGGCATGTCCATCCATGAAGAGTTTTGGGCCGCCGCGACATCGGGGGATGTTGCCAAGGTTGAGCAGATGCTTGCCACTGATGCAAGCCTTGCCAACGAAACTGCTCCTTCAGGTCTTTCCGTACTGATGCTGTCTCTTTATCACGGTCGGTATGACACCGCAAATCTGATCGCCGCTAAGAAAACAGCTTGGAATCTCTTCGAAGCGGCGGCGATTGGAGACTCCCTAATGGTTTCAAGCCTGCTTGCGGAGAACCACGAACTGGTCAATGCCGAAAGCACCGATGGCTTTACAAGCCTTGGCTTTGCTGCGTATTTCGGTCGCTTCGAAGCCGCCAAAGCGCTTGTCGACGCAGGCGCGGATCCGAACTGTATTTCCAATAACGACTTTCGTGTGGCACCCATCCACTCGGCGCTTTCTGGGGGGCATATCAATATCGTCAATCTCCTGCTGGATGCCGGGGCGAATGTCAATCTCACCGCTGGCGGAGGATGGACGCCGCTGCACTATGCCGCCGACATTGGCGATGCCGAGCTTGCCAAGAGGATGCTGGAGATGGGCGCGAACACTGGGGCAGTGAATGACGAAGGCAAGACTCCATCTGAGCTTGGAGATGACGTAGGACACGGTCATGTTAGCGATATCATCCGTGACTTTGGCAACTGAATAGCCTGCATTGATTGAGACTGGCCCGCAATGAATTTGGGCCAAGCTGGTAAAACTGTCCCGTGCCGAACCTGGTTCTTGGCGTTTCTGGAAGCGTCGCCGCATATCGGGCAGCAGACCTTGCTCGCGAACTGATGCGTGCCGGATTTACGGTGCGCGTTTGCCTGACGGACGCGGCTCAAAAGTTTGTCACGCCGATCCTGTTTGAAACGCTCACCGGACAGCCATGCCTCATCGATGCATTCGAAGAGCCCGAGCGCGGTCGAATGGCGCATATCGATTGGGCACGGCAGGCCGACGTCTTGGTGATCGCGCCTGCATCGGCGAATACCCTCAATAAAATTGCGCATGGCGTTGGCGAGGATATGCTGACGACCCTCGCTCTGGTCTTCGAAGGCCCGATCGTGATCGCCCCGGCGATGAACCCTTCCATGTACGCCAACGAGAATACGCAGGAGGCACGCCGCCGGCTGGATACCAAGGGGGCGTTTTTTGTGGAGCCGACCGAAGGGGATGTGATCGTGGGCGAGACCGGTCTTGGAAAGCTGGCTCCCACGCAATCAATTGTCGAAACCGTTCTGACGGTATCCAGCCGCGCCCAAACTTTGAAAGGGAAGAAGGTGCTGATCACTTCTGGCCCCACTCAGGAAGCGATCGACGATGTGCGGTTCTTGAGCAATCGCTCAAGTGGCAAGATGGGAACAGCTCTTGCCAAAGCCGCGCTCCTGATGGGCGCAGAGGTGACCTTGGTGACCGGGCCGACCGCTCAGCCCCTGCCCTTGCGAGCCCACTGCATCCGGGTGCACTCTGCGGATGAGATGCTTTCTGCTGCCGTTGCCTATGCAGGGGAAGCCGACCTCATCATTGGCGCCGCTGCCGTCGCCGACTATCGGCCCGCAGAGAGAATCAAAGGGAAACGCCGAAGCGACCGCGAGAACTGGACGCTTGAACTGACCCCGAACCCAGACATCATTGCCGCGCTTTCCAAGCTGGCAAAGCTGGATGCCAAGGTAATCGGTTTTGCCGCCGAGCCCACGGGCGATTTGACGGTAGCGCGCATAAAGATCGAAAAGAAGGGGCTTCACGCAATCGCGCATAACGATGTTTCGAAAGCGGGCATCGGCTTTGAATCCGACGAGAACGAGCTGACCCTCATCCGAAAGACGGGCGACCTGCTATCCAGCGGACGCAGAACAAAGCTTGGCTGTGCGCTCTGGCTGCTGGAAGAGTTAATGAAAGCCCAATAGGTCGTGTATGTCCTAATGGACCTGTATCTGTTTAGGCCGACCGTCGACCGCGGCTGCTCAGCAATCGCGTTCGGTCTCGGTATTTGTTCACCGTTCTTCGCGCGACGATCACTCCACGCTCCGCGAGCAATCGAGCAATCGCTTCATCCGAAAGAGGCGTTGACGGGTTCTCGGTTTCCAAAATCTCTTCGATCATCTTCTGCACACGCAACGCAGGTTTGAAGAAGACCTCAAACGGGACCACTTCTCCGTTCTCGATTTGCACAAACTTGCCCATCGTGGCACGGCTGACTGTCGATTCGTGCAGTCCCAGCTCTCGCGCCATGATCGACTTGGTCAGCGGTTGTAAATACTGATAGCGGCCCGTGGAGATAAAGCTGCCCTGACGCTCGACCAGGTATTCGCCAATGCGTCGCAGGGTGCGCTTTCGCTCGCTCAATGACTGGATGAAATTCTCGGCTCTGCCTACGTACTCTGCAAAATGCCTTTTCTCGTCTTTGTCCGCCTTGGCGCTGGATTCCAGCCGTGCCAGCTTGGCACGGTAGGTTCGATCAATCGTAAGGGAGCTCGAATCAACGCCCTCAACCTCTACATGCCAGCCCATCTCCGAGCGCGTCAGAATGATGTCCGGCTTGACTGCCGATGGCTTGGAGCGGTTGTTGAAACTGGCAGCAAATCCCTGAGCAGGATACGGATTCAGCATCAAGATCTCTTGGAAAGCTGCTTCAACCATCTCCTCAGGCACCTTGTATTTGCGAATAATCCGGGCGGTGCGGCGGGCGATCATATCATCAAGGAAGTGTCTGATGATCTCTCGGGCTAGCTTTTGTTCGACCGTATCGGGGTCGCGAAGCTGAAGCAGAAGACATTCCTGGACGCCGCGAGCGCCCACGCCGGGAGGATCGCAACACTGCAGCTTTTCCAAAACCTCTGCGACTTCCTCGCTTGTCGAGTTCGTCGAGATGGCCACTTCTTCAAGCGGGATGGTGAGATACCCCTTTTCATCAAGGCACCCGATCATGAACTCAGCAAGCTTGCGATGCTCTGGTTCCACTGCCGGGGTGAGCTGAGCCTTCAGGTGGTCGCTCAAAGGTGTCATGCAGGAGGCATAGTCCAGCCAGTCCATGCTGTCTTCGTCGTCTCTGGCTGTGCTTCTGCGAAATTCGTAGTCGTCGCTGTGAGGTTTGAGTTCTTGAGGGGCGACCGACTTGAGCACGCCCTCCGGCGTGATCGGCTCGGAATCATCTTCCAGGCGTTCCAGTGCCGGATTGTCGGCAAGCTCCGCATCGACGGTCTGTTCCAAATCTGCTTGCGAGAGTTGCAGAATATGGCTGCGCAACACCAGTTGCGGATCGACGCGCAATCCCTGGCGCAGCTCTTGATGCTGACTATTCCAATTTCCCGGCTGAAAGGCCATAGCGCTCTACCTCAACGCCGCTTCCTTGCGGCTCCCTCAGTAGAGTTATCGGCGTGATGGGTGGCAGAACACTTGGGAGAATTGCGGGGTTTGAGCTAACGGCGATTGGCATTTGGCGTTAGGCTTCTGACACTTGCACAGGAACCTAACGCCGATCGCCTACAGCCCAGGGGCCGTGAGAACATCCGTCCCCACATACCGCTGAAGCGGTTCGGGAACGATCACGCTGCCATCTTCCTGCTGAAAAACCTCAAGGATTGAGGCAAACAGGCGGGGAGTAGCAAGCCCTGACCCGTTCAGCACGTGCACAAACTCAGGCTTGGCCCCTTGCTCACGCCGGAAACGGATGTTTGCCCGGCGCGCCTGGAAAGCTTCGAAGTTCGAAACGCTGGAAATCTCCAGATACTTGTTCACGCCCGGAGCCCAAATCTCAATGTCGTAGCACTTTGCGTTGGCAAAGCTCATTTCGGGGCCGCAGAGCAGCGTAACACGGTAGTGCATTCCCAGCGCTTGGAGCACAGACTCGGCATCTTCAAGCATCGCCTCGTGCTCGTCATAGCTGGTTTCGGGCAACGCATATTTCACCAGCTCAACCTTGTCGAACTGGTGCATGCGCTGGATGCCCCGTGTGTCCTTTCCAGCTGCCCCGGCCTCTCTGCGGAAGCATCCCGAATATGCGGCAAACTTCATTGGAAGCTGCCAAACATCCAGGATTTCGTCGCGATAGAGGTTTGTCACGGGGACCTCCGCCGTTGGAATAAGGAAGAGATCGTCGTCAACCTTATACAAATCTTCTTCGAACTTCGGCAATTGACCGGTGCCAATAAGGCTGTCCCGGTTCACGATGTAAGGCGGATAGATCTCGTAGTAGCCGCGCTCGTCGGTCTGCCAATCGGCCATGAAGCTGAACAAGGCTCGCTGAAGCTTTGCTCCAACGCCGGTATAGACCATGAAGCCGCTGCCAGAAATCTTGGAGGCGCGAGCTGTATCAAATAGCTTGAGAGCTTCTGCGGTTTCCCAGTGAGGTTTGGGTTCAAAGCCAAACTCCGGCTTCTCGCCCCAAGTTTTCACGACGACGTTGTCTTCCTCGCCTTTGCCGGCGGGAACCGTTTCGTGAGGCAGATTCGGGAATTGAAGCTCAAGCCGGTGAAGCTCAGCTTCAAGTTCGCGCTCCCTGCCTTCGCCTGCGGCAACCAGTTCGCTCAGTCGTTTGCCTTCGATCTTAGCCTGCTCGGCTTCTTCTTTCTTGCCCTGACCAAATAAGGCTCCAATCGACTTGCTTACCGTGTTGAGTTCGCTCCGCTGCGAATCGAGCTGGACTTTAAGCGAGCGGAACTCTTCGTCAACCTTGAGGAACTCCTCGACGGGCGCGGCAATGTTCTTCGCCATGGCGCGCTGTTTGACGAACTCAGGTTCGGTGCGGATTAGGTTACGGTCCAGCATGCCGGAGGTTTTACCCGCGTCAAGCCTGCTGGAAAGCGTGAACTGAGTAGTTAGTTGCAGACGCGTGAGACGTGCGCTGTTCCCAATAAGCTCGTGCTGAGGCCCTATCCGAACCCGACTTCCATCGCCGCAATCGGGTGATTCGGGTCGAGTGAATATGCCTTCTTGAAAGAATCCCGGGCCTCTTTGTCGCGGCGAAGCCGTCGCAAAGCGATACCCTGCTGCGCCCAAGCTTCAACGTAGTTTGGATTGACCTCAAGAGCCTGCATAAACTCCACGAGCGCTTCTTCAACGCGATCCGCTTCGAGCAGCGTTTGCCCGTATCGGCAACGAATGTCGGGGAAGGTGGGTGCGATGCGCGCGGCCTCTTCAAAGGCTTTCATGGCTTCATGAATGCGGCCTTCGCGAGCGTAGCGGTCGCCATCGTCCTTCAGCCGGTTTGCACGGACAGCCGGAATGTTCGAGATCTCCGCAAACTTCTCTTCGGCCTGCTTCCAATCTCCTTGGGCAGCCGCGTCGATGCACTTAAGAAAGGCATCCGAACCGTAAAGCCTGCTCATGCCCGATGCCTCGCGCAGGCTTGCAACCCCTTCATCATAGGATCCGATCTTGCTCTGCCAAAGTCCTTTGCGAAAGGCGGCTTCGGCATAGTTGGGGTTAATGGTCAACGCTTGGCTTGCCGATGCAATGGCGCTGATGTAGTCCTCGATGCCTGCAAGCGCGATCGCTCGGCGCAGATGCAGGTCGGCGTAATGCGGAAAGATGGTCAGTGCCTTGTCCAAGGCCTGAATCGCACGGGTGGGCTCACGCTCAGAAAGAGCGACACAGGCATGCATAAGCCCTTCTTGAGCAAGCTCCTGCACCTTGGGATCGTGGCTCATCCTGAGGCTGTCTTCAAATGACTCGATAGCCCCATCAAGATCGCCAGCACGCATTTTGCGAACTCCGTCATCGTAAACGGGATCCAATCCGAACCCAAACCATTTGCCAGTAATGGACATAAGCAGTCCTAAAGGTACCTGCGAATGGGGCAGAAAAAGTGGAGTTTGCGGGCAAAGGAGTTAACGGCCATCCTAGCCTAGCGCCCGCCAATCCGTTGGCATGGGTTAGGACGGCACGAAACGCGCAAAAGCACCGGGGAAATTTGAGCTTGAGTCTCCTTCCTTAGCCGAGAAGAACACGCTCGGCAAGGATCAGCGCAACGAAGTCGTCGACAGGTACGGGCGGAGTCTGCATGGTCGAGGGCAGCAGCCTTCGCCAACCTTTGCGCTTATGGTGCTGCCAATACCGCTCACGAGCTTGCAGCGAGGTATCCCGCTCGTCGACCACGAGGATTCCCATGCTCGGCATCTTCTCGCGGATTTCGTGCACCAGCGGACGCGACCTTGTCCCAGACCCCACGACGAGCAGGCTGTAAGGGATGCGTTCATGGATTTCGTAAAGCTTTTCCGCGAGGGCGTCGGGGGGAACAATCGCGCGCTCAACCAGGGTAATCGACCCATCAGCTTCACGGCGCACCAAAGCCACTCCGCATTTGGCGCTGCCAGGATCCACTGCCGCAATCGTTCTAACATCCATGGCTATCGGAATCGGAATGTGAGTTCAAGCCGATCTCCTGCGCGCGTTTGCTTTGCCGCGACGGCATAGACACGCACCGGAGCGTTGACATCCTTGATGCGCCGAATGAGCTGAAGAACATCCCCTGTCGTCAGTGTGCCCAGCCCGCCGTCGGGGCCGCTGACCGGAATCATTCCCGCCTTCTGAGCCGCAGGCCGAACGGTGTCGGCAAAGAAGTTGCTGAGCTGATCCCAGATCACGGCATCGCTTTGCGATCCGTCGATGCGCACATCGGCGATGGTTGCGCCCTCTGCATAGATCACAGGATTGTGGAAGAGGGCCACTTCCAAGGCGACAGGCTCACCGACGAATGCATTGAACTTCGAAGTCGCGGTGAGGAACATATGGTCAGGCAGATTTCGGATGCGTCGAATAATAGCTTCGATCTGATCGCGCGTCGTCGCTTGCTGAGTCGGCATGATCATCGCGGCAAAGGGCAGATCGTTTGGCTTGGCGCCTCGCTGTTCCGCCGTCGCTATAGACTGTCGCAACAGAGAATTAAGCTGATTGCGAGCCTGGTCTTCATTCAGGTTCGGGGTTAGAGTGACGCGCGCAACTTCCTCCATCTGATAGAAAGTGATGCGCTGGGTGCGCGACGTCCCAAAGGTGCCCTTTAAAAAGGTCGCCAGTTCCTGAGAGTCTTCCAGCTCTTTCTGAGTCTGTTCCAGGTCCTTCTTCGCTTGGGCAAGCTGTGCATTAAGGTTCCCAAGCTGCTTCTGATATTCAATCTTTGCGTCTTCGACCTGCTTCTGCAAATCGCTGCGCTGCTTTTCCAGGTCTGTGATCTTGCCTTGCAGAGTAGACGCTTCTTGCTTGAGTCGCGTGCTTTCTCGCTCAAGCTCTGCATTCTCTTTTTCGATATTCCTGTTGCGTTCAAGAATGTCTTGGTAAAGGCTGTTCTGTACGGTCAGACTCTTTTTGACACCATCGTAGTCGGTCTTGGCTGCCAGATACTGCTGTGTGAGTTTCAGGGTCTGTGCAGTGAGCTTTCGGGCGTTTGCATTCAGCTTGGCAACTTCGTCATTCAGGCTTGCGAGCTTCGATTGAAGTTCGTCCCGCTTTTTCTCAATAGCGGCGCGTTCCTTTTGCAGGGCGGCCAGCTCTTTGCTCTGAGCATCAAACTCCGTTTTTGCCTGCACCCTCGACTTCTCAAGGTCGTCCACCTGCTGCTGGCGCTCGTTCGCCTGCAGTTCATAGCGCTTCGCGTCTTCGATGGCTTGCGACCCTCGCAGAATCCACTGACGATAGTCGGAGTTGATGGAGATGACAAACGCAATGGTGACGATGGGAATCAAGAATCCGGCAACGAAGGTGAGGAGTTCCGCCGTTCTTCGCGGTCGAAGGCCAAAAAGGGTATGTCGGCTCTTGCCCAGCTTGCGCCCAAGACGGTCCGCTAGGACAGCAATTACGCCGCCCATGAGCGCCATCAAGAGAATAAAGCCGATACTGCGGACATCCAATGTCTTTTTTCCTGCGCGAATCCTGCGCCTAGCCGTTCTTCTTCCAGATCGTTATTCCGGCGGCAATCAGCCCAATCACGCACGGGGCAAAGCTTGCCGCTGCGGGAGAGATGAGGCCGCTCTTGGAATATACCGCCATAAAATTAGCAATCGTTAAATAGCCAAAAGACAGCAGTACGCTTAAGGCAAACCCAGCGCCCACTCCCGTTCGATGGTTGCGAATTCCAAGCGGAGCGCCTAACAATCCGAAGACAATCGCGGCAAGAGGCAGGGCAATCTTGTTGTAGTAGCCAAACTCCAAGTTTGCGATCTGCTTCCGGTCAGGATTCTCCTGCTTTTGCATACGCTCGATTTCCTGCCGAATCTGACCCATGCTGAGAACGTCTAGGTCCGTCAAGAACCCAGCAAGCAGATTCTTAGGCTCAAAGTCAGGCTTGGGCACCTGAGAAGGCCAGGCTCCTTCGTAAAGATTCACTCGGGTGGTGCCATCGACGCTGCGGAGAATCGCTTTGCCCTCAATCTGCCAGTCTTTCTCATCGCGGTAGACGAGCTTGTCCACAACCATAATGTAGGTCGGCTCACCGGTCTTGTCATTGACGATGATCGTGACCTTGTTCAAACTCTTTTCAACAAGGTTGAAATCCTCGGCAAGCAACCACGCCGAGGTCCCGTCGGACCCTTTGATCTTTTGGCTGATCGATCGCGTCTTGCGATTCTCGGAAATCTGCTTTTGAACCTCTTCTTGCAGAGCGTTTGCGCGGCCCGCCGCCCAAGGCACAAAGGTTTCGTTGATGCCAAAAGTCAGTACGGCAATGCCAGCGCTGAAGATGAAGACGGGCATGATGATGCGGTACAGGCTTGCCCCGCCTGCGCGCAGGGCAACCATCTCGCTATCGTTGCTCAGCCGTCCAAAACCCAGCAGAGAAGCCAGAAGGAGCGCCATCGCGAAGGTCTTGGTCATGATCCCGGGCATCAAGAGTCCTGACAGCTGCATGATGGTCCCACCGTCTACGCCGTTCACAACCCATTCCGACACACGGTTAAGGAGGGCAGTGGCAAAGACGAGGGACGTGAAGATGGCGACCCCGAAACCCCAAGGTCCGATAAGCTCCCGAATAATCAGTCCATCGATGCGCTTCAAGCGGTGTCCTCGCTGTCGGTATCCGAGTCCGTGATTTCGGGCCGGTGTCCGCGTCCTTCGTCGAACTGTTCGCCGAGATAGTGCTTGCGAACTTGCTGATTTGAAGCGATCTCTGCCGAGGTGCCAGACGCGATGATCTGACCGTCGATGAGGATGTAGTTGCGGTCGGTGATGCGCAATGTCGCGCCGACGTTGTGATCCGTAATCAGAATTCCGATGCCTTGATCGCGCAGCTTGTGGACGATGGTCTGAAGCTCTTCGATCGTGACGGGGTCAATGCCGGTAAAGGGCTCATCGAGCAGGATGAACTTCGGGCTTGTGGACATCGCCCGCGCGATTTCGACGCGGCGACGCTCACCACCCGACAGAACGCCTGCCTGCGCGTCCAGAATCCTTCGGATATGAAGCTCGTCGGCGAGCTCGTCGGTACGTTTTTGAATCTCATGCCGCGAGTGCCCGTTCAGTTCCATGACTAGCTTGATGTTGTCCCGAACGCTTAGCTTTCGAAAAACGCTGGCTTCTTGAGGAAGGTAGGCGATGCCCAGTCGAGCGCGCCGATACATCGGCCAGCGGGTGACATCCTGATCGTCAAAGTAGACCACCCCATTATTGGGCCGCACAAGGCCAGTTACCATATAGAAGGTCGTGGTCTTGCCCGCGCCGTTAGGGCCGAGCAGCCCGACAATCTCTCCTTGCGAGATCTCGACGCTGACGCCATCGACTACGCGGCGACCCTTATACTGCTTCACCAGATCGGCGGTGCGGATTTTCAAACAGGGCTCCTTACCGGGGGCTTCTTGCGAATGACCGTGGTTCCGGGCTCATCGTCCGCGTCGCCTTCCACCTTGATGGGCTTGCCGTCGGCGTTAAACGTGATGGTGATTTTGGAACCGCTCATATCGCCCATAAAGACCGGCGCGTCACCTTTGACGTCAACGTTGCCGATAAGCGTGAGCGTCCCATCTGCCTCGTCCAGCACCATTCTGTCCGAGCTTCCCGTGGTTGTAAAAACCACCCACTTGGACTGCTTCGTCTTTTCGTCCGTTTCTCGGTAGCGCCCCTTGATGGTGAACGTCACGCCTCCGGAGAGACTGCCGTTCTTTACAGGGAATCTTGTCTTCTTGGGCTTGTCTGTGCCAAACAGATTGACCGTCCCTTCTTTGCTCTTAATATCGACGACCCTGGAAATCGAAGGATCGGTCTGATAGACAGAAACGCCATTGTGGAGGGTCCACTTCTCACCCTCGCGGGTGTAGTTTGCCGAGCTGGCTTTCAGCTCCGTTGTCAAAGTGGCATCTTTCTCACCCGATTCGGAGGGCTTCGAAAGCTTGACGTAGACATTCCCTGTCAGCTCGGCCGTGTCCAAAATGAGCTTCCCGCCAGTATCCACCCGCATAATCTCCCCCACGATCTTGAGTGCTTTGAGGGTGCGATTGTCCGGCTGGGCGGTTGCCGTCACTGGGTTGCCTTGGGCGGTGAACCGAAAACGATTCTCGCCAAGGCCCTCGCTCGACCAGTTTTTCGCCCAAACCGTGAGGTCCTTGCTGGTGAGCACCGGCTTTTGACCAGTCTGCGCGGCGGCAGCGGCGATCAAAAGAATAGTGGCAGTGGGAATGAGAGCTTTCATTTGGGTTCCTTGAACAGGTCCGGTGTGGAAACGTACTGCAATTCTGGCGAGCAAAGCAAGCGGTCGAAAGGACCAAGCGTGTAGCCCTTATACACTACTTTGACTTCTCCACTGGCTTCGAGGACTCCACGGTCGGCATGCCACGTCAGCTTTTGACATGTGAGCGTAGCATTCTTCTTTGTTGAACGGACGGTCACTTCCCCCCAAAGTTTCAGGGTGTTGGTCGCTTTGTCTGCATCCGCTCCATCGGCGAGGTAGGTGCCCGCTTCGTCGCCCTCTTTGAACAGGCTGCCCGAAACTTCCTTCATCGTTCCACCAACTGCCCGACCGTCTGCAAGCTCAAGCTGGGCTGAGGACCATTTGATGGTCCAAAGCTTGACGATCTTGCTTTCGGATGCAGGGTTCTTGGGGTCGCTTGGCTGCTCGCCCGAGCGGGTCATGTCGCCGCTGCCGCTGTTGATGCGCTGATTCCCAAACCCCTGCTCTTTTTCCTTCTTAGGGTCCTTGGGCTTGTCGACCTTGGGCGCGCGCGGACTCCCGCATCCGGCAGTGATCGCAAGTGTGAGAACAAAGGCTATGACAAGATCGGCAGTGCGGATGATGAATCCCTCCTGGCGAACTTGCCCGTATGCTGGCCTGCCAACTGTCCGCAGGCAGCGGCAATGTCGTGACCGCGCTCCATACGCTCGGTCACGTTTACGCCTCGGGCTTTAAGCTCTTCCTTGAATGCGCGAACGCGCTCGCGCGACGGTCGCTTGAAATCTTCTTGCGTGGCGACCCAGTTGAACGGAATCACGTTCACTACACTAGGCAACCCCTTCACCAGCTTTGCCAGTTCCCGAGCTTGTTCGGGAGTGTCGGTCAGCTCGGACAGCAGAAGATATTCGAAGGTGACCTTTCTTCCTGTGGTTTGATGATATTCGCGCATCGCTTGAACGACTTCGGCGACCTGCCATTTATGATTGACGGGCATCAATCGGTCCCGAATCTCGTCGATGGGTGAATGGAGGCTAAGGGCCAGGTGGATCGGGAGATTTGCCTTCGCCAGTTCCATGATTTTAGGAACGATGCCGACGGTGGAGATCGTGATGTGGCGGTAGCTCAAGCCGATCTCTTCGTGCATCAGCTTCAGGGTCTTGAGCACATTGCCGAGGTTGAGCAGCGGCTCTCCCATGCCCATAAAGACCACATGGGAGATGCGGTCCTTGGAGACTTTTTGCAGAAGCAGATACTGCCCCACGATTTCTCCTGCTGTCAGATTGCGATCAAAGCCGCCTAATCCTGTTGCGCAGAAAGTACAGCCCATCGGGCAGCCAACCTGGCTGGAGATACAGCAGCTCACGCGGTCTTCGTAGGGAAGAAGGACACACTCATAAACCTGATTGTCGCCGTTGTGGACCAGGAGCTTCTGCACCTTGTCGCTGGAGGTCCGATGAGTCGCGATCGTGAGGGGGCTGACTCGGTAAGCCTCTTTCAGTCTTTCACGCACCGAAGCAGGCAGATCGGTCATCTGATCGAAGTCGTCAACGGCCTTGGCGTAGATCCACTTTGCAATCTGTGAAGCCCGCATCTTCGCCGCCTTTTGCCCACCAAGCGCCTCGTCGGCAGCGACGAGGTTTGCAAGCTCACTTCGGTCCAGACCGATCAAGGCGGGCTTGGCTTCAGCCATCTGGGAAATTGTACCGGCGAAGGGGTTTTTAGCCTTGGGAAGCCTGATTGTGGTGCAGGCATCGCTGCCTGCATAAGCCAGGCGCTGATTGTATTCCGACCTTCATTTCGTACAGGAATCCTGTTCAGAACGCGGATGCAAGCGCGGATGCCTGTATCCCGGCGAATCCTTTGGGTCAAACTAGATGCATATGCGACCGCAGTCCCTCGAATTCCTCAAAGAGATTGTCAACGTTCCCTCGCCGTCCGGCTACGAAGAGCATGCCGCCGAGGTTTACCGCAACTATTGCAAAGACTTCGCCGACAAGATTCACACCGATGTTCACGGCAACGTTTGGGCGATCTTAAACCCAGATGCCGAGATGAAGATCATGCTGGCTGGGCACATGGATGAGATTGGCTTCATCATCCATCACATCGACGAGCAGGGCATGCTCTACTTCAGCACGATCGGTGGGCACGACAGCGCCATCATCGTCGGACAGCGTGTTTGGGTGCACGGCAAAGAGCGCGTTGCAGGTGTGATCGGGCGCAAGGCGATCCACTTGCTCGAAGATGACGAGCGCAAGAAGAAGCCCGAAGTCAAGGATTATTGGATCGACATCGGAGCGGCGACCAAAGAAGAGGCCGCAAAGCTGGTCAGTCTGGGCGATGTTGCGACCTATCAATGGGAATTCCAGCAGCTTCTTGGCGATCGCGCAGTCGCCCGCGGCTTTGACAATAAAATGGGATCGTTCATTGTCGCCGAAGCATTGCGACTGTTGAAAGAAGACGGCGGCCTCGACCCGAACGTCGGCGTCTATGCCGTCGCAACCGTTCAGGAAGAGATCGGTCTGCGAGGCGCGCGCACAGCCAGCTTTGGCATTGCACCGCAAACCGGCCTTGCCGTCGATGTGAATCATGCGGTCGATTACCCAGGAGTCAGCAAGTCGCGCTATGGTCAGCTTGACGTTGGCAAAGGACCGTCGGTCATGCGCGGTGCAAACGCCAACCCGATCACCTTTAAGATGATCTGTGAGGCAGGCGCGAAGGAGAATATCCCGTATCAAGTCGATGTCGCGCCGGGTGGCACGGGCACTGACGGCAACGCGATGCAGCTCAACATGGGCGGTATGGCAGTCGGCATCCTGGGTGTGGCTTTGCGCTACATGCACACCCCATGCGAGCTGCTGTCTCTGACCGATGTGGCGGATTGTGCGCGTCTCATGGCGGCCTACTGCCGGCAGGTTAAGCCGGACACGGATTTCACGCCGAGAATCCTGTAGACAGGGAAGGATTGTAAGGAGTAAGGGTAGTTAGCGTTCGCTTCTGCCCCTATTCTTTACTAACCTTTCCCCTTACGATCTTTAGGGCATGCAGCTGTAGAATAACGCTATGCTTGCGCTCGCCGTCATTCTGCTCAGTCAAGCCTCCGAGGCTGACCTTGCCGTGGTCAACGCCAAAATTTGGACTGACGGCAAGCTCCAATCAGCGAACACCATCGGCATTCGAGAAGGCCGCATTGTCTACATCGGCGACCGAGAGGGCCTCAGACTTCGACCTTCCGCGCGCAAGATCGACGCGGGTGGGCGCGTCGTGATCCCTGGCCTCATCGACGCTCACGCGCACATGATGGAGGGCGGCGTTCGGCTTACCAAACAGCTGGACCTTCGGGGTGCCAAGAGCAAAGAAGACTTCATCCGAATGGTACGTGAATGGTCGGCAAAGCTTGGCCCTAACGAATGGGTTCAGGGCTATGCTTGGTCCGCCGAAAGCTGGCCCGGTCAGCCCCAGCCGACCAAAGAATGGATCGACGAAGCTACAGGCGGACGTCCGGCTGTCCTGCGAAGAATGGACGGTCATAGTTCTCTGGTGAACTCCGCCGCGCTCCAGCTTGCGAAGATTACTAAAGATGGCCCTGCCGATCCTCCGGGCGGCATTATTGATCGTGACCCTGCCACCAAAGAACCAACCGGAATGTTGCGCGAAAAGGCGATGGGCTTGGTGTTTGCGCCCCCTGCTTCGGTAGAAGATATCTATCAGGGTTTCCAGGCTGCCGTCAAGCAAGCCAACAGCTACGGGGTGACGGCGGTGAGCGATATCGCAGGACCGGCTGCCATCGCTCAATACCAGCGCTATTTCAAAGAGCAAAAACCCAATCTCCGCGTAGGATTCTATTGCCGGACCGACAGTTGGCCCGCTGCCTTTGCCACGCTCAAGAATGCGCCAAGCCTGTCGGGGTGGTTCCGACCTTGCGGTGTGAAAGTCTATATGGACGGTTCGCTGGGCTCGCGCACGGCATACATGCACGATCCGTTCACAAGACCCTTGCCCACTCAGCCCAACGATTGGCGCGGAGTGCCCATGCCGGGGGCCATCGACGGCACCTACGCCAAACAGTTCGTCGAAACGGCGCGACAGGGTTATCAGGTGATTGCTCACGCCATCGGAGATCAGGCGAACCGAGATACGCTGGATCTCTACGCCAAGATTTCAGACATCAAAGGTCGGCGATTCCGCATCGAGCACGTGCAGCATCTGCTTTCCGCCGACTATCCCCGTTTTGCTCAGCTTGGTGTCATCGCCTCGATGCAGCCTTATCACAAGGCCGACGATGGTCGGTATGCCGATGACATCATCGGTCATGTGCGATGCGAATCCAGCTACGCCTATCGAAGCTTGCTGAAGTCGGGAGCGCGGCTGGCCTTTGGCTCAGACTGGCCTGTGGTTACCAATGACCCTTGGCCCGGGATCGACGCTGCCGTGAGGGGCATGATCCTTACGGGCAAAGTATGGGTTCCGGAGCAGTCCATCACCATCCATGAGGCGCTGGATGCCTACACCCGTGGGGCCGCTTACGCGATGTTTATGGAGAATGAAATCGGGCGGCTGGCCTATGGATATCGGGCTGACTTTGTGATCCTGAATACATCGCCCTTTGACAAGGGCGTGAACTTCTCAAAGATCAAACCCAAAGCGGTCTATGTCGATGGACGGCTAGCTTTTGGGAGTTAGCCGCTTCGCTTGGCTGTGGCATGAGCAAGAACCGCTGTCACAGGTTGACGCCGACCCTTCCGCCTCGCTAAACTCCCGTGCAGGAATCCCTGCATGAAGCGCACCCTCACCGCCATCTTTGGATCGCAGCAGTTTGGAATCTGCGTTGTGATCCTGCTGCTGGGGGTCGTGCTCACCAAATTTGCAGGCAGCTTCACCGACCGCGAGACCGGCGCCACCGTCAACACCTTCCTGAACGCCAGCACGATCTTCCAGGTTTTGACCGACACTTCGGTATTCGCGATCATGGCGGTGGGCGCAACCATCGTCATCATTTCCGGCGGAATCGACCTTTCCGTGGGGGCAATCTATGCCTTGGCTGGAGTGATCGTTGCGATGGTCTACAAGGGCAACCCCGATGCTGGCCCGTCCGCCGTGGCGGTCGGTTTTGTTCTCGCATGTGGAATCGGCATTCTTTGCGGTGCGCTCAATGGCCTGATGATCTGCGGCCTTGGCGTGCATCCTTTCATCATCACGCTCGGAACGATGCTGATGTACCGGGGTGTGGCGTTCGTGATGACACAGGGGCAAAGCACCCTCCTGCCGCACACATTCACAGATTTCGCCAAGGCAACTTTTGGGTTGAGCAAGGGCTTATATCCAGTTCCTATGCTGCTGATGCTGGTCATCGCCGTACTGGGTTGGCTGTTCTTGACCAAGACTGTTGCAGGACGCAACGTTTATGCCATCGGGGGAAACCTTACTGCCGCCGAATACAGCGGAATCCGTATCAAGCCATCGCTGATGATGGTGTACATGATCAGCGGCCTCACCGCCGGAATAGCGGCGTTCCTGGGGGCATCCTATTACGGCTCGGCCAGCAGCGGCGACGGCACGACGTATGAACTGATCGTCATCGCGTCGGCGGTCGTGGGTGGGGCAAGCTTGATCGGTGGAAAGGGGAGCGCGATTAGCGCACTTCTTGGCGCGCTCTTGATTACACTGATGAAGCAGAGTGTGGTGACCCTGCGACTGGATCAGAATTATCAAAACATCATCGTTGGATTTGCCATCGTTGCGGCGGTGGTGATCGACCGGCTTAGTACAAGATTTGGCGCTTCGAGACTCTCGAAGCAGACCGATGGAGGATCAACATGAGGAAGACACTATTTTTCAGCCTGAGCGTTGCCGCGCTCCTTGCGGGGTTTGGCTGCGGCGACAAGAGCACTGCGCCCGAGGGATCGGGCACGGCTGGTGCGACGACGTCGGGCGGAACGGCTCAAGGAGACAAGAAGAGCTACACCATCGCGATGATCGCCAAGAGCTCAAGCAACCCGGTCTTTGCGGCTTCGCATACCGGCGCTGACGCCGCCGCGAAGGAGCTTTCGGAAAAGCTCGGTGTTGAGATCAAGATCGACTGGCGCACCCCGCCGGACGAAGACGGTCAGGAGCAAGCCAACCGAGTTGCTCAGGCGGTCAACGACGGCGCGGACGCCATCCTGATCTCCTGCTCCGACGCGGCCAAAGTGACAGGTGCAATCAATGATGCCGTGGACAAGGGTGTCCCCGTCATGACGTTCGACTCCGACGCGCCGGATTCCAAGCGCTTTGCGTTCTATGGCGCAGACAACATGGACTGCGGTGTGCAGACCATGGCTGAACTCGCCAAACTGAACGGCGGCAAAGGCAACGTCGCGATTCTCGCTGGAAACCAGAACGCTCCGAACCTGCAGATTCGCGTGAAGGGTGCGCAGGAAGAGGCCAAAAAGTATCCCGGCATCAAGATTGTCGGCGTTTTCTATCACCCCGAAACTCCACAGGATGCCAGCGCGGCGGTGGTTCGTGCGATGCAGGCCAATCCTCAGATCGACGGTTGGGCGATGATCGGCGGCTGGCCCTTGTTCGCCACTTCGCTGCTGCAAGACCTCGATCCTGCAAAGGTCAAGGTCGTTGCGGTGGACGCGCTTCCGGCCCAGATGGCATATATCGACAAGGGAATCGCGCCTGTGCTTCTCGCTCAGCCCGTTTACAACTGGGGCTATGAGAGCGTGAAGATGATCGTCGCAAAGATCGTGGAGAAGAAGGAAGTCAGCGGTGTGCACAAGATGGACCTCGTGAAGGTGACCAAAGAGAACCTGAACGAGTGGGGCAAGCAGCTGAAAGACTGGGGCTTCACGGACGTCGATCCGAAGTATCTGAAGTAAAGCCGATTCACTATGCCCCTCCCATACTCTTGGGAGGGGTGAGCTATTCTTCGGATTCTGCAAGAGCCTTATTCAGCAGGTCGCTTACGCTTAGCTCCACTGCCCAGCGAGATAGATATTCAAAGTCTAGCGCAGTTTTCTGCACTCTGAGGACGCCAACAGCATCCCCCCACTGCAGTTTGGACACCTCATTTCCATCCCTGAACCAAATGAGCTTGTTCAGGACAATGTCTTCCGGGCTCGCAAAATAAGCCTCGTGAGAAGGATTTGCGGGATCGAATCCAAGACGCACTCTGCGCTGAAATTGTGATCTGGCGAACTCTGAATCAGGAGAGAAGAACACATCAATCTGGAAGCAGAACTGCTCATGGATAAGGTTATTGCAGTCTCGATTATCCAGCGCTTTTTGGAGAGCGACACGGTCCACCATATAGCCGCTGTGAAAGGCTTCTTCAAGCTTCACAACGGAAAGACCTGGCGTTGAAAGGACAAGATTGATATCACGGGTTAGCCTGCTTTCACCGAAAATAATCGAGGCAAAAGAACCGCCGATGAGATATTCGATTCCGTGGTTTTCAAGCCGTTGAACGACATCCGCAAGAATGGCTATGGCATCGTTCATTTAAGTTCTCGTTCTCGTTGCTTTAGCCTTTCCAAAGGCTCTTTATCAAGCCACCGTTCCGCAAGCAGCAAGTCGATCTCTCGTTCCGTGGCTTCGGGACGCTGCTTTCGCAGATAAGCCCGTTGAGCGTTCCGCGCGTATTGGATCAGATTAGTAGCCTCAGCAATCTTTTCAGCCGGAGAAAGGCTCGCCAAATACTTGGCGCGCGCTTCCTGAATCTGCTTGCTTGAAGGCTTCATCGCTTGCAATCCTAATTCCATTATGAGCAAAGCCGCTTTCTTTTAGATTCCCAGAAGAGCGATCCCAGCCCCTCTAAGTCGCCACCGGTACAATCCCACCACGGATGAACCGGTTTGACGTGATTGTGGTCGGTGCAGGACATGCGGGCATTGAAGCGGCTCTATCTTCGGCGCGCATGGGCCTCAGCACTGCCTGCGTCACTCTCCGCCTAGACCGCATCGGACACCTCCCCTGCAACTGTAGCATCGGCGGACCCGCAAAGGGCCACATCGCTCGAGAGGTGGATGCGCTGGGGGGGCAGATGGGTATCACCACCGACTACACGCTCACGCACATCCGCCGCGTCGGCACAGGCAAGGGGCCGGCGGTGCAGACGGTCAGAGCCCACGTCTGCAAGAACGACTACCCCCTCTTCATGCAAGAGGTCTTCCGCAATCAGCCCAATCTGAACCTGATCGAAGCTACCGCCGAATTTCCTTTGACCGCAGGCAATCGCATCACAGGCTTGCGCATCAAGCCCGTCGGGTCCGAGGAGTTTGTCGATCTCGAATGCTCAGCGGTTGTCCTGACCACAGGCACCTTCCTGAACGGTCTTTGCCACATGGGCAAGGAAAAGACGGTTGCGGCAAGACACGGCGACCTGGCTGTTTTTGGCCTGTCCGATTTCTTGCGCGATGTCGGAGTTCGCCTTCGACGGTTTAAGACTGGCACCACTCCCCGAGTGCGACTAAGCTCGCTCAATCTGGAGGGACTGGAAGTGATGGAAAGCGAGCCCGAAGCTGGCGCGCTAAGCTTTCTGCACGGCAAGCCGCGCCCCAAGCAGGCTCTGCTGGCTTGTCACCAAACCCGCACCTCTTCCGCGACGCATGACCTGCTCCAGAGCCGCTTGCACGAGAGCGCCATGTACTCGGGGCAGATCGAAGGCGTGGGGCCGCGCTACTGCCCCAGCATCGAGGACAAGATCGTTCGCTTTGCCGACAAGGACAGCCATCCAATCTTCCTGGAAGTCGAGGAATGGGAAGGGGAATCGGTCTATGTGCAGGGCTTTTCCACCAGCCTCCCCGCCGACACCCAGCTCGCCGCGCTGAAGACGATTCCGGGAATGGAGGGCGTCGATGTTATCCGCTACGGCTACGCCGTGGAGTACGACATGGCGGATCCATTGCAGCTTTATCCAACACTTATGTCAAAGCTCGTGGATGGTTTATTCTTGGCGGGGCAGCTGAATGGAACCAGCGGCTATGAAGAAGCCGCCGGGCAAGGCATCGTCGCGGGCATCAACGCCGCACGCTATGCGCGGGAAGAAGAGCCTGTCGTCTTCGATCGGGGCGGCAGTTTCATCGGTGTGATGATCGACGATCTGGTGACTAAGGGTGTGGAAGACCCCTACCGAATGCTCACCGCCCGAGCGGAGCATCGGCTGCTCCTTCGCCACGACAACGCCGATCAGCGGCTGACGCCTATCTCAAGGGAGATTGGCTTGTGTTCAGAAGATCGGTGGGTAAGGTATTGCGAAAAGCAAGAAGCCATTGACAAGGGACTGGAAACGCTGCAGGGCACCTACCTGACGAATCGCCATCAGGAGCTGATCGAAGAGCGAGGACATGCACCTATCCAAAGCCGAGCCAGTCTTTTTGAATTGATGCGACGTCCAGGGTTTACCCTTGCTCATGCCGAAGAGCTGGCTCAGGAAGCGGGCCTGGAGTTTGACATGATCGAAACCAAGAGTAGCCAGGACTTGAGCCGGGAAGTTCGCGAACAGGTCGAGCTTGCCGCAAAGTACGACGGCTACCTCCAGCAGCAGCAGCGTGTGGCCGACCAAGCTCGAAAGCTGGAATCGCTGCGCATTCCTGCCGAGTTCGACTACCAAAGCCTGAAGGGGCTGAGCTTTGAAACCATCGACAAGCTCTCCCGTGTAAAACCGCTCACTATTGGGCAAGCCTCCCGCGTGCCGGGCGTCCGTCCCAGCGATATTGCTCTGCTGATCGGGTTCCTGCGCGGAAAGCGACAGAAAGAGCCCGTGAAAGCATAGCAGCATCTATGGTTGGCAAGTAGCCTCAATCGCGCGATTCTTCGACCTCTTTTTTTCGAGTTGCCCGAAGAACTGCCAAATCGATTGGAGAGCCGAAATGTCCGTTTGAATCCCACCATTGGCGAATCTTCGCATCATCCTCAAAATGGTCAAGGAGCGTTGTGTCAGATAGGATCCTTCTGTAAAGCTCCTTAGCAATCAGCTCAGCCTCAAGGCATTGAAAGACTACTCTCGCCTCTGCAGCTTGAGGGTTTTCTCCTGCCTTAACCATACTGTCGAAGCCATTTGCATGCACAACGTTGTTTCTGATTGAATAAAGATCAGCAAACAGCCTCTCATTTGAAGAATTTGGGTCGGTGAACTTTAGGCATTTATATACAAACTGACCTGCTCCGTCTCCTTTTGAAGTGGCATGGAGGGCCTCGATAGCACGTACAAAAAAGTATGCTCGGTCATCGCAAGACTGATTTGTCATACCCTCAAATAAAGAACGGGCCCCTTTGCGGAATCTCTTAAATTGGGCTCCATTTGCAAAGACTCGCTTGAGACCGCCGAATGCTGCTTCTGCTTCAAGGATGCGATTGTCATTCACTATCGTGTAAGGGTGGTCCTTAGTCTGAAGAAGCTGTTGCCCTGGCCCAAATCTCCTTACATTTTCTTCACCATCAATCCTATTGCCCTCAATAGAAATCGGTGTTCTGCCAAATTTAGCCCCTGCGAGTGACAATGCGTATGCGAAGAGCCATGAGTCGTTCAGCAGTTGGCGACTCTCTTCGTCCAGAATATCTGCTTGCTCAGAATTGGCCTTACTAACTATGAAAAGATTGCATTCGTGCAAGTCCTCAATTCTCCACTCACCGAGACCTTTGCGCCAGAACTCGTTTTCGATTTCGATTCGAAATTCCGCATGCAAGTGGATGCCGCACCCAAGCCGCATAGGGAGCCTTGCCTCCAGCCATGGGACACTAAGCGCAACCAGTCCGAACTTCTCGTCCATCAAGATTTCTCCGTATCTGCAACAGTGTACTGATGTCTGCTGTTCACATTAGGCCCTATGGCTTGCGGTGGCATCAGGGATCACTAGACTAACGGGACACTGTATGCGCTAAGCTTTACCCATGTCTGGAAACCAGGGCAAGATCGGCTGGATCGAGTTTCACGTCAACGGCAGCATCGCCGCGCAGAACTTTTACTCGCAAGTGGTGGGCTGGCAGTCAGAGGGGCTGGATATTGACGGCAAGATCGACTACAACGTGATGCCGAAGGGAAGCGATGAGCCCGTGGCGGGCATCATTCACAGTCCGGTGATCGCAGCGCAAAAGGCGATGTGGGTGCCATATCTGGTGGTGGACGACGTGAACTATGCCGCTGGCACGGTCAAGCGGCTGGGCGGGCAGGTGATCGAAGGCCCCAAAGACGCCGAAGGCTACGGCAAATACTGCCTGATTCAAGACCCCTTCGGAGCCGTCTGTGCGCTGTTTGAGCCGAAGTAAGTGATCCGTGATCCGAAGGGTTAGACTGCCAGTTATGACACTCGGATTTCGACTTACGGATTACGGATCACGGTTTTCGACTCACGCCAACGCCAACATCCGATCCAGCGCGAGCCTTGCAAACTGCCGCGTTTTCTCCGGCACGATCACTTCGTTCACCACGTTGCCCTCAACCAGGTTCTCCAGCGTCCATAGCAGGAACGATGGATGGATTCTGTACATCGTTGAGCAAGGGCATATTTGCGGATCAAGGCAGAAGATCGTTTTGTCCGTATTCTCCTTGGCCAGTCGAGCAACCAGATTGATCTCCGTACCGACCGCCCAAACGGATCCCGCAGGCGACTTCTCAACCGTCTTGATGATGTACTCTGTCGAGCCGTTTTCATCAGCCGCACGGACTACTTCAATATCGCACTCGGGGTGAACGACGACGCGGACGCCGGGGTGGCTCTTGCGCGCTGCTTCAATCTGCTCGACCGAGAACCGCTTGTGAACCGAGCAATGTCCCTTCCAAAGAATAAACTTAGCGGCCTTCAGGGCTTCGGGAGTGTTCCCACCCAGCGGTTTGAACGGATCCCAAACCACCATTTCAGTCTCGGGGTCGTAGCCCAGCTTCACGCCGGTGTTTCGGCCCAGGTGCTGGTCCGGGAAGAAGAGCACCTTTGGGGCTTGGTCAAGAGCCCACTTCACAGCAACAGGAGCGTTGGTTGAGGTGCATACGGTACCGCCCTTTTCGCCGACAAAACCCTTTAGGTTTGCCGCGGAGTTGATGTAGGTGATCGGAAGTACGGTCTGCTCCAGCGGAGCGCCTGTCTGCAGAACCTCTTCAAGCTGCTTCCAGCAGCTCTTCACTTGAAAGATGTTCGCCATATCCGCCATCGAGCATCCGGCGGCCATATTGGGCAAGATCACGCGCTTGTCGGTGAGGATGTTTGCGCTTTCCGCCATGAAGTGAACGCCGCAAAAGACGATGAATTCAGCTTCCGGACGCTTCTGGGCATCCTTGCAGAGCTTGTAGCTGTCGCCGCGAAAGTCGGCATGTTCGATAATCTCGTCGCGCTGGTAGTGGTGGCCGAGAATCACCAGCTTATCGCCTAATTTGGCTTTGGCTGCGCGAATGCGTTCGGCGCAGACCTGAGGATCGAGGTCTTGATATTCGGTAGGCAGCGGGGCCTGATGCATCCTATTCTCCTACTTTCCCGGACGCGATCCCGATGGAGTAAATGGGCTTCGCGCACTCCGGACGGCTACAGTCCTTTCGGACGGGGTTGTTGTAACCGCTCTATTTCTGATTATACGGATTGCACAGGCGAACTCTCTACCCAGGGACTATTGGAGACTTAGCAGCGAGCTTGTCATCGCTGCAACGACACCACCCTTCCCTCTGCGAAGCGAGGGGGAAGGGTCGGTAAGCGAAGTGAACCGGGGATGGGGGTTGTGCAAACTGGGTAAGAGACCTTCAGCAAACAAACTGCCGCAGACCATCCCCACCCGCCACGACTTCGTCGCATGGGGAGGGGCTGATCCTTGCCTAGCGACTTGGCACGAGTCCAATCGCCAATTCACAGACACGCTCAGCGCTGAGTCCAGCCTCAGCTCGAATGATCGGTTGTGATCCGTGCTCAACGAACTTGTCGGGCAGTGCCATGATCTGATACTTTGCCATCACGCCAGCATCGTGCAAGGCTGCCTGCACCGCTTCGCCAAAGCCGCCTGCTCGAACATTCTCTTCAATAGAGATCCACGAGCCGGTTTTGCGCACGCTTTCTGTGATCGTCGCAGCATCGATCGGTTTCGCAAATCTCGCGTTGATGACCTCAGCCTGAACGCCCCGCTCCGCAAGCATATTCGCGGCTTCATAGGCAACGCTGACCATCGAACCGATAGCCACCAGCGTGATGTGAGAGCCTTCCCGGATGATCTCAGCTTTGCCCAGCTGGATAGGCGTCCTTGCTTCGGGCAATCGGTCATCGCTGGCTCCTCGTGGGTAGCGGATGGCGAGCGGACCACTGTCGAACGTACGCGCATAGTGCGTCATTTCACGAAGCTCAGTGGTGTCTCGTGGGGCAATGATTGTGATGTTAGGGATGAGGCGCAGATAGCTGATGTCAAAGGCACCGTGATGAGTGGGGCCATCATCGCCGACAAGTCCTGCGCGGTCCATAAAGAACCGAACGGGCAGATTCTGGATGCAGACGTCGTGAAGCACCTGGTCGAATCCGCGTTGAAGGAAGGTGGAATAGATCGCGCAGAAAGGCTTCATGCCACCAGCGGCAAGGCCCGCCGCAAAGGTGACGGCATGCTGTTCAGCAATGCCAGTGTCGTAGTACCTCGCAGGGAACTTCTTGCTGTAGCCCGTGAGGCCAGTACCATCCGGCATCGCAGCAGTAATGGCCACGACTTGGTCATCCTTTTCCGCGCATTCGATGGCGGCATCGCCAAACGCCTGCGTGTAAGAGATCGGCCCCGCCGACTTTGACATCTCGCAGGATTGAAGGTCGAAGGGAACAACGCCATGCCATTTGCAGGCATCCTCTTCGGCAACCTGATAACCCTTGCCTTTGACCGTGATTGCGTGAACGAACACGGGTCCCTTCACATCGCGAAGGTTTCGGAAAATCTCCAGCAGCGCCCGAAGGTCATGCCCATCCACCGGCCCGATGTATTCAAAGCCGATCTCTTCAAAGATCGTGCCTGTTTCTTCAGGAGCGAAGTAGTGGGTGATGCCATGGCGAAGGCCTGCCGCGATGCGCGGCGCTGGACCGGGAATCTTCTCAACGATCTTCTTGGCGCGCTGGGCTAAGCCTTGAATCAGGGGTCGAGAGCGCAGGCGTGTGAAGTAAGAAGTAAGCGCTCCCACATTCGGGGCGATGGACATGCGATTATCGTTCAGCACCACTACGAGATCGGTCTTCATTTCGCCCGCGTGGTTCAGGGCCTCCCAGCTCATGCCCGAACAGATTGAGGCATCTCCGGCAATCGCCACAACTTTCTCGGTTCCTCCTTGCTGATCGCGCGCTGCCGCAAATCCAAGGGCCGCTGAAATCGCAGTGCCTGCGTGTCCCGCGCCAAAGCTGTCCAGCTCATGCTCTTCGCGCCGAAGGAAGCCCGAGATGCCTTTGTGCTTGCGCAGGGTGTCAAATTTGGAAAGGCGTCCGGTAAGCAGCTTGTGCGGATAAGCCTGGTGCCCGGTATCCCAGATCACTTTGTCCGGCGGAAGGTTAAAGGCGGCATAAAGGGCCACCGTGAGTTCAACCGTGCCCAGGTTGGAGCTAAAATGCCCGCCCGTTTTGCTGACATTGTCCAAGATGGCCTGCCGAACTTCATTCGCAACTTGCTCCAGCTCCTCATCGGAAAAGTGTTTGAGATCGGCTGGATCCTTGATCGTAGCCAGCAACGGATAAGCGCGGGTGTCGACTGCCATGGAGAAGCTCCTGATTCTATTGTACAGACGCTGAGACTGCTTTGGCAGTGCCCAACCCGTCAATCGGCCCAGCAATGGAGCTGATTGGTCCAGGGATTCCGCAAAAAGTTCAGCACCTTTGTTGCACGACTACCTTCCGGCGAAGTAAGATTTGATGAAACTCAAAGGGGAGTATGCGCGTTCTCAATGTCGAGACCGTATCGCCGCGATGCTTGCAAGCTATCTCCGCTGTTGCAGTTGAGTGATCCGGTAGACACCAATGGCCGAAACCAAAACTTTGTTGCTTGTTGAGGACAACGCTGATGACGAACGCTTGCTTGTGCGAGCGCTGGCAATCACGGAGTCAAAGCTTCATGTCGTGGTAGCTAGGGATGGCGAGCAGGCCATTCAGACGCTTTTTGGATCGGACGATCCCAAAATGGTTAAGCCAAAGCTGATCCCCACAGCAGTCCTGGTAGACCTTAAACTTCCGAAAGTTAACGGACTGGAATTCATTCAGATCTTCAGGAAGAATCCTTATACGGCTTCGATACCAGTAATCGTCCTAAGTTCTTCTTCAGAGGAGATTGATGTGGTCTCCAGCTATAAGCTGGGAGCAAACAGCTACATCATCAAGCCTGTATCGTTTGATGATTTTGTGGAGACGGTACGCTTTGTAGAGCAGTACTGGTTCAACATGAACATCCAGCCGATCAAAGACGTGATCTAAGGCAATCCAAGCTCGCTTGAAGCGAGGGTCAGCGTCTCAGTGGTTGTCTTGCCGCGTCCAGGCAATAGCTCTAAGCATGGAATACCTTCCCAGCGTGCGCGATCGATTCCGCCTGTAGCCACTTCAAACTCTGTATTCTTGCCACCCACACGGTCGCCTGGGCTCAGCATGCGTCCGCGCAAGATTTCCCTCGAAAGATGAAGGAGAAATGCCTCGGACAGTCGTTTCGTTCCAGCCTCTAGCTCCGTAATCTCGATCTCAGGCAGGGCAAATTTTTGCATGCCGAGCGTAAATGCAGACATCTTTCCGTTCTGTTCGAAGTAGCGGACTGCAATATGATCAGAGGCAAGGAACGGCTCGCTGCTGGGCCGATGTCCTATAAGGTCAGAAGGCAGCAGATAGCGCTGTGATATCGGGTCCGCAATCGCACCGTCAGACAGTTCTGCGAGACGCCGGGTAATACGCTGCAAGAAATCCAGCGCAGGATAGACCATCGCGTCGTGCGATTCAAAAGTGAGCTGGATAAGATGCCACGCTCCTCGAATGCGAGCCGTCAGTTCTGGCGACAGCTCCTCCGCCATGGAGCTTCGAAGAAGCACCTCAGGATCGTATCCTGCTTCGTCCCGATGCACCACCAGCATTCTGAGGACGGTTCGCTTGTCTGGCGAGGCGATTGCGTATGCGCCTCGAATAAGCGGCTTTGCCAAGTCTTCCTTGGTGGCGTCTGGAGCAAGCGGCGCGCCAAACCCCTCGACAGCCCCTCCGTCGCCCTTCGGATTGATGATCTCAACTACCGAGGGAAGCGTTGCGCGTGAGGCAAGTACGGAAAGATAGTAGTTGCGATTGATGCCAAATCCAGGATTCTTTGGCTTCTTGAATTGCCACGCCCTCACGCTTGAAACTCCTGCGGGATGATAGCGTAAAATATTTCAAAAAAGATACTTTTATTCAAATATCGCCTACTCTGTCGCCTTGTTTAGCAAGCGTCGCCACATCCCTGGTACGAGCGCAAGGGGCCACGCGCCAAAACAGCGCGCAAGGGCTCCAATCAATGAGGAACTCTTACCCGTTTTACCTTCTGTCTGCCAATCGTTACCCTCCTGCGATTGACTTAATTCGACCAAATCAAACGGATCCAGTGCGTCTAGAGTGTTCTTGGGACCTTCTTTGTACTCCCGACCAAACGGCGCAAGGAGCTTGATGCGGCGATCCTTGAACCTCTGGCCAACCCGCTTCGCCCAAGAGCTCATTTCCTCGCCCTCGAAGAAGCTCAGATAGGTGGCGATCATGATAAAGGCAAAGAGCGGAATATTCATCGTGTATTCGATGAATAGGTGCAGAGCGATGCCGCTAAAGATAGCGTACTTTCGCCAGGGCTTGTAGAAAGCGATCGTGGCGAGCGAGAGTTCAGCAATCAAGGTGCCGTAGGTTGAAAACATGAGAATCGTCGGATTCTCTCGCATGAAATCCGGCGTCCAGAATTTCTCGAACTCCTTAAGGTGCATCGGATAGTACGATGCTGTTCCATCCTTCCAATGGAACCCCATCCACTTCGACCACACGGTGGTGTAGTACAGGATGGCAATCTGGATCTCCAGCAACCGCTGGGGCCACATCGAGACTGCTGCAGGAATGAGCGGGGCTTTCCCTTTCCAAAGAGCGATCAGACGATCCACAGAGCATGCAGCGCCCGAAGGAGAACACGCCACATAGATCAGTGCCATGCGCAGAATTACGTCGCCGCCATGCAGCACGATCATATTCCGGTGATGGATCGCGATCATACCGACGGCAAGCACAATGCTGCTCACCCGCGACCAAAGACCGATCATGGTCAGGAATGCTGAGATGGTGACAAGGATATAGACCGCAAGAGCAATCCGCCCATCGTAAGTCATCATCAGCGGATTGAATCGCCAGAAGTCGCCAGCGTAAGCTTTCGACAATTCTTGGGGGACATATCCCCGTTCAGTGAACCAGTCCTCGAAGCCAACTGAAATGAGAAGAAGGTTGACGAAGGCAAGGAATCCCAAAGTCATGCGCAGGATGCCCATCGTCACCGGTGAGGCTTTGCCAAACATCCAGCGATCAAGCTGCTTGGGAATCGAGAGAAGATACTCGAAGAATCCCGGCTCTTTCTCCGTCACGGTTTTGGTGTGATCAGATGGCTTGGTGCGTTCCATCCTCCCTCCTTCATCTCTTTCAGGCGGGCTTGATCGACCTGAAATTCGTAATACTGGTTGACGGCATACTCTTTCGGCAACGGCTTGCCAATGCCCGGCAGCGCCATCGAGTGCCGGAAGAGCTTTACCTTCACGGGTGGATTGTCGGGATCTGTCCAGTTGATGTAGGCGACCCGCTGCGCAAAGACCGGAAAGATGTAGCCATAGTCCGGGTTGGACGCACGCTCAAAAAACTTGCGGTAGCGCTCCATAAGATATTTCTCAGGGAGCGGCAAGAGATACATGCGTGGATACTGCCAGCGCTTCTTTGTCCCATCCTTGAACTCGATTTCCGCATCGCCCCAGATATCGATGGATGCAGGATCGGGCGCAAACATATCCCAGTACTGCCATGTGCCCGTGCTCATGGTGTAGTAGCGGACGAGCTTGGTGGCAAAGGGGCGGTTGTCCGGATCCTCAAACCGCTTGAACATGTCGTAATTCCAAGCCAGGAGCTTCATCGTCCCCTGAGGCTCGACAGCGCCGTTCTTCACCCCGTCGGGAGGATTGGGCAGAGACCAGGCGATGATCGCAATAAGGTGAAAGCCCACCACGACCCTGAGCAAAACCTGCCCCAAGATCCAAAGGATGCTCTTGGGGGTGGTTTCGCCTTGTGTCTGCCCTGCCATTGTTTTTAGCCTATTTCATTCAGGATTTCGTCGAGCTCAGGGTTTGGTCCAACGGCCTCGCGAATCTGGCGTGCAAGCTGGCGTGCTTCGTCGGCGTGTCCCGACCGGTTCGCTGCCAGAGCGAGATTCACATGAATGCCCAGCGATTGCGGATTGTTGCTTGCCGCCCAGCGCAGGAAGTTATAGGCTTCCTCGTGCTTGCCAAGCCCGCTCAAAGCTGCCGCAAGCTCGCCGTATGCCGGCTCGCAGCCAGGGAAGAGCTCAAGCAGTCGCCGCGCTGAATCTTCGGCCTCTTCGTACTGCTGGGTGGCGTTGTAGCAGGAGCTCATCATCGCCCACATCTTCCAGTAGTCGGCAAGCCAGTTCTTGAGCGGCTTAAGGTCGCGAATGGCATCCTCAAACTGTCCAGCTTCCATCCTGAGACGAGCCTGTTCCACAATCTCGGTTCGGCGCGGCTGCTCCAGTTCGATAAGCCAAGCCAGGGTCTGGGCGCGCGTGTTGGGATCGGGATTTGCCGAAAGTACATCGCGCAGAATCTTGGGAACTTCGAAGGAGCGATCAGCGGCCTGAAGCGTCTGTGCATACTCCAGAAGAAGCGCAACGTCCGCCGGAGCCACGTCCAGACAGTCTTCATAGAAGTCCATCGCGCGGTCAAAGTCCTGCTTCTGGGCGAGGATCGGCGCGTAGTAGCGCTTGACAATCGTGTTGTCCTCAACCATCTCCAGAGCATCTTCGAATGCTCGAGTGCCTTCTTCTTCCTTGCCCTCGTTAAAGAGTGAGATCGCGTACTTGACCCTGGCTTGGCTGTCCTCGGGGAAGCGCTCCACCTGCTCTTTCCAGAGCGCCGGGATTTCGTGCGCTCGGTTGGTCTGCTGAAGCACCTGGGCAAGGTAATCCAGCGAAGGCTTGTCTTGTCCTTCAAGCTCGATCGCCTTTCGGAAATGGCGCTCCGCGTTGACGGGCATATTCATCGCCATCTGTACAAGGCCAAGCCGCACGTAAAGCGCAGGCTCGCCCTCTTCCAGCTTGATGGCCTTCTCATAGTTGTCAGCGGCACGATTCAGGTCGTTGATCGACTGGTAGACCTCGCCCAGCGCAAAGAACGCGCGGAAATCATCGGGGGCAAGCTCCGTCAGCTCCTTCAACGCCGATTCGATCACCTCGAAAGAACCGAGGCGATACTGCGCGCACAGACGGCAAAGCTGAACCAGCGTCTCGTACGGTCCAAGGAATTCCCGGTCGAGCTTCACACTCTCCAGCAATGCCTGGATGGCAGGCTCCGGCGAGAACTCTTGAGCGACTCGACCTTGCGTCTGATTGATATAGGTCACCGAATCATAGCCTTCGAGGAACTTCAGGAATGCCTCGGGGTTGTCGGTGCCAAAGTCGAGATTCTTCTGCTCATCCGGCAGCTCGACGTTCGCGTACTTGGCAAGATTGTCGACCAGCTTTTGCAGAACGCTGAAAACGCCTGCTTTCAAGAAGGTGTCGGTTTCTGCATGGACCGGCTCGGATTCGCCCTTGGCATGGAAGCGGGTAATCAGCTCAAACTTGTCGCCGTCCTGGCGCAGAAGGCCGTCCACGGCAATGTCCACGCCGGACTGCTCGAAAAGCTGGGCAATCCATTCGGCCTCAAGCAGCGAATCTGCGATGTTGACAAACGCTGCGCGACCGCCTTCACCGTCCTCAATCTGCGTCAGAAAGCTAACTGGGTTGATGTCGGCACCCGTAGCCATCCGAACCGTCTCTCCGGCGAAGTTCGAGAACTGGCGACCGAGTGCGGGCTTTGTGCCTTCGGCAGCGTTGAAAGGAAGGGTAGCGACCTTCGTCATAAGTTAGCGAATTGTACCTTTCAGGACGTTTTCGGCTTGGGCATGATTCGCTACACAGGAGTACACTTTCAAACCATGCCAAACACCCGCGCCGAAGCCGCCGCTCTGCTTGAAGCCCATACCGACAGCCCGTCGCTTCGAAGGCACTGTCTGGGTGTTGCGATCTGCTTGGAAGGGTATGCCAAGCAGCTTGGCGAAGACGCCGACAAATGGTGGATCACCGGGCTGTTGCACGATTTTGACTACGAGAAGCATCCCGACGATCACCCGGCTTGGGGAATGCGCCTGATGGAGGAGCAGGGATGGGATGCCGAGATCATTCGGGCGATTGGTTCGCACAACGACGCCCTGGGAATTCCTCGCGAAACCCCCCTTGAGAAGTACCTCTATGCCTGCGACGAGTTAAGCGGTTTTATCACAGCCGTCACTTTTGTGCGACCTTCTAAGAACATTGCCGACGTCGAAGTAAAGAGTGTGCTGAAAAAGCTCAAGGAGAAGTCCTTTGCAGCGGGCGTGCATCGAGACGAAGTCGACGCTGGTGCAGAGCTGATCGGACGGCCCTTGGACGAACACATTGCCAGCCTGATCGGCTTTATGCAGACAAAAGCTGCAGAACTCGGCTTGGCTGGCTGAGCGGCTAAACAGATTAGTTGGTCTTCTCCGGCATCTTCTTCAGTTTCATCTCCATGAACTGAAGCCAGCGGTCTCCATCAAGCTTAACCTCGCCTTTCTCGACCCACCGACCTTCCGCATCGATGCTGATGCTGTACCGAACAGAGCGCTGCTCCGACGGGATTTCCCAGATGATCGTCTTATCACCGACCCTGGCATCGAAGTTTCCAGAGCGGCCGTTCATCACATAAGAGCGGATGTTGTAGGCTTTCTTCTCCATGTCATAGCTCATCACGCCAAAGGCATCATGCCCAACCTTGCCCGTCTTCGGGTCGGTACCGATGCCTTGAAATGAGATCACGGTGCCGCCAGCGCGGAGATGAACGCTCTCGCGAACATCGTAAGTCGATCTCGTTTGACCCATCTGAACCCAGCCCGTGCCTTCCCATTCTCCAAGCATGAAGCTCACTTTCTTCATCGCCTCAGCATAAGGCTTGCCTTCGTCTGGGTTTTGCTGGGGGTGGCCCGGCGCAAGAAAGGCTGATGCAACAGCAAGAACAATCCACTTCGTCATAGCTGAATTGTAGTGGATGGCTCCGCAAACAGCTTGTAAAAAAGCGACAATCACAGGTCGCGCCGAATCTCCACATGCTCGATCTTCTCGATACAGTGGCGTTCAAACTGGGTGGGCGACATGCCGAAGAGTGCGCTGAATTCTCGTGTCATATGAGCCTGATCCGTATAGCCTCGTTCAGCGGCGATACTGCCCCAACTGTCGCGCTGACCGTCAACCGCATCAATAGCCGCCGCACGAAGTCGGCAGATCCTTGCAAACTGCTTTGGGGTCAGTCCGACTTCCTTGCGAAAGATTCTCTGAAACTGGCGTTCGCTCCAGCCTGCAGCTTCGGCGACATCGGAAGTTCGGGACAGACCACGGTCCTGAACGATCCGATATATGCCTTGCATCACCGCTTCCTCTGGTTGAGGAAGGTCGCGCCCAAACTCCACCAGCGTTTTGGTCAGGATGCCTGGCACCTGCTCAAAGCTCTCCGCGCTTTCGAAGGCCGGCCTGAGGGTTGCCTCAAGCTCCGGCAGGAGCGTTGCCAGGGGTTGATGAACCTCAGAGAGCCCCGCTCCATCAATACCGATGACCGAGCGCGATGCCCCAGGCAAGAGCCGCACCCCCCAGAACTTAGCCCCCGGCCAGATCGGAACTTGCAGACTGGTCGGGCGAGGTCCCACGATAACGCAGCCGCGAAAGTGGGGGTTGCCGATCATGCATGCAACGGAGACGCATCCATCGACAGGGATCGTGTGGATATAGCCAGGCTCAAGGTTGGGATAGGCCGCGAACTCCCAAAAGGAAGCAACACGGTCGCCGAGCGATTCTTGCGGCAAAATCTCCCGATAGTGCATCGGCAGGCGGCTGCTTTCCATGCATGTATTGTATTCGGCGGAAAGAAAACGGCTGGCTGAGATATTCAGCCAGCCGTGGATCCCTTTGGAGGAATTGTCAGTTGCCGCCGCCAGCCTTGGCCTTCAATGCCTCGGCTGCCTTCGCAATCACAGGATCGACGCCATTCTCAGGCGCGCCTGCGGCCTCGATATCCGGCTTGATCGGATTCGCTTCGAGGCGCGTGCCCTTGGCGGTGATGTAGTCATTGATCGGATACTGCATCTGGAAGCCGTGCGGAAGCCTTCCGAAGATGGAGGCCAGCACCGCGCCAGCCGACTGTCCGCCGACAACCGTCGCGCTTCGCTGCTCGCGAAGCGCCGCCGTCACGATTTCGGAAGCGCTGGCAGAGCCGCGGTTGATAAGCACTGCAATGTTGCCTTTGAACGGGTCGATGACGCCCTTGCGCGTTTTCGACTGTCGGTCGGTCCACTTGGCGATGGCCAGAACGTCTGCAGGATCTCCGCCGGTCTTCTCCTTGAAGTCGTTGGCCATCGTCTTGTTGATGAACGTGCCGATCACCGTGTCGGCGGGCATCAGCAGGCTCAGCAGGTGATTCATGTTGTTCACCGCGCCGCCGCCGTTCGAGCGCAGATCGAGGATCAGGCTCTTCGCTTTTGCCGCTTCGGTCAAAAGAGTTTCGATATTCTTTCGGTCGTAGCCGTTGCTGAACGTCCAAATCTTCAAAACGGCCGTGTCGGCATCCACCCATGTGAGCGTTTCCGGTCGAGCCGTAGAATATGTCTTTCGGGTGACTTCAACATCTCGCACCGCGCCGTCGGCGCTCTGGACTTTAAGCTTGACCACCGAACCCTCAGGTCCAGAAAGCTCGGCATTGTTGGTCGCGGGCTTTCCTTCGATCTCTGTGATGATCTCACCGACTTTCAGGCCAGCCTGCTCCGCCGGAGCTTTGGCAATGACGTTGGTGATTTTCAGTCCCTTGCCCTGCTCGACACTGGTTTGCAAGCCCACGCCGATGGCGCGAGGACCCATGTCCCGAGCCTGAGCCGCTCGCGGAGAAAGAAGCCGAATGTGGCTAAAGCCGAACTCGCGGAAAGTGCGGTTGAGCGCGCTGGAAAACGCGTTGGCGGTTTCGGCCTTATCGATCTCTTCCTTGTGCTTTTCCAGGAATTCAGGCCACTTCGCGGCATCGAATCCAGAGGCGAACATGCGCTTTTCGACGGCGTCTTGAACAGCCTTAAGGACCTCATCCTTCTGTTCTTTGGTGACCGGAGGATTGTTCTCCTGATTCGCCGGAGGGGTCGTGGGCGGTGTCGTCGGCGGCGTCTGCTGTGCCGAGCCAAAGGCCGCGACGAAAAGGACAAAGAGCGGCAACAGCCGCTTCAAAAAAGCAGTTCTGCGGGCGTCCATAGCAATTGCTCCCACCTGCGCCGTGGACGGCGCACGCATGGATATACGATAGCATAGTACGAACTGGAGCCCAAGTTGTTCAGTGCTGCACGAGGGATTGGCACGAAAACAAAACCCTCCCTCGCGACGACGAAGTCGGCATGGGGGAGGGCTGGAACGGGAAACTTAAGCGACGGTGATCTTGCTCTCCAGGTACACATCCTGGATGGCATTCAGCAGGGCAGCGCCTTCGGCGAGCGGCTTCTGGAATGCCTTTCGACCGGAGATTAGGCCCATGCCGCCTGCCCGCTTGTTGATCACTGCGGTCTTTACGGCATCGGCCAGATCGTTGGCTCCGGATGCGCCGCCCGAGTTGATCAGTCCTGCACGTCCCATGTAGCAGTTCGCCACCTGATACCGGGTCAAGTCGATGGGGTTGTCGCTGGTCAGCTCAGTGTAGATGCGCTGATCCATCTTGCCATAGCTGCTGTCGCCGGTGTTCAGCGCGGTAAAGCCGCCGTTGCACTCAGGGAGCTTCTGCTTGATAATGTCGGCGTTGATCGTTGCGCCGAGGTGGTTGGCCTGACCGGTGAGGTCGGCGGCAAGGTGGTAATCCTTGTCCTTCTTGAAAGCATTGTTGCGGAGATAGCACCAGAGAATTGTCGCCATACCCAGCTCATGCGCATGGGCAAAGGATTCAGCTACTTCGACGATCTGCCGTCCAGACTCGTCGCTGCCAAAGTAGATCGTCGCCCCTACCGCTGTTGCGCCCATATCATAAGCCTGATTGATCGTGCCGAACATGATCTGGTCGAACTTGTTCGGATAAGTCATCAGCTCGTTGTGATTGATCTTGACGATGTACGGAATCTTGTGCGCGTACTTTCGGGCGGTCATCGACAGCACCCCAAACGTCGAAGCAACGGCGTTGCATCCGCCTTCGATGGCGAGCTTGATGATGTTCTCCGGGTCGAAGTAATCCGGATTCTTGGCGAAGCTGGCGCCTGCGCTGTGCTCGATGCCCTGGTCCACCGGAAGAATGCTCAGGTAGCCCGTGCCGCCCAGACGGCCCGTGTCATACATCTTCTGCAGGCTTCCCAAAACGCGGTTGTTTCGGTCGGATTCTTTAAAGATGCGGTCCACAAAATCGGGGCCGGGAATGTGCAGCCGCGATTTGTCAACGGTCTTGCACTGGTGATTCAAAAGGGAGTCTGCTTCCGATCCGAGCAACTCCACAAGGCGGTCATATCCGGTCATCGCAACGCTAGCCATGGGTGATTCTCCACCCATTATTTTGGCGAATTCTTGTCGCTTGCTTCGGGATTTGTCTGGGAGTCGTCCGAATCTGCCTTCCCGCCCAGCGCCTCTAAAGCCCCAATCAGGTCTTCCCGCGCTACCGAAATAAGGTTGCTCAGACCCTTAGCCGGGAACGAAGGATCGTCCTCTTCCAGACTCGACGCAATCCCTTGAGCCTCTTCAAGATCGCGGATGGAGTCGCTGATCGCCTGGAGAGCCTTATGCTTCAAAGCCTCAAACTCAGAGATCTTTTCTTGAACGGCCTTTGCTGAGGCTGGCTCCTCCGTATAGTCGGAAATCTGCGAGCCTGCGCTGTCCAGGTAGTCCAGAACATCCTGCAACCCTTCCTTAGTCATCCCCTTAGCCTTGGATTCACCATCCTTGGCCTGTTCGAAGGCTTCTGCAAGCGATTCCGTAGCCGCGTCCAGCTGGAACGCACAGGACCGAAGCTGCTGATAAAGCACCTCTTCGGGGGGAAGGTCGCGCTCAGCGGAGACGCCCGCCATCTTCGCCGGACTCTCAGAATCGTTGGATTTGCCCTTGCAACCCACAAAAGCGAGACAGACGGCAAGGGTAAGAATCAGTCCGCGCACAGCGCGGTTAGAGTACCACGCCGTCCTCATGCAACCCCAAAGCGTAAAATATGTTTGGTGGAGCGCCTAACCCAGAACGAAATGACCGAAGTCCTGCAGCGCGCGGAAGAGATTCAGCGGCAAGAGCAGGCAAAGATCGAATGGACGCAAGAGCTTCAGCAGTGGGTTGGCGCTGCCGAAGAGGCCGGGCTGTCTCGCGTGGCGATCGAGCAGGCTTTGCGCGAGCGCACCGCTTTTAGCGGAGTGGAGCTAAGCCCGGGCGAAAAGATTTTCGCCAAGTCGATGGACGGGCGGTTCTATATTGCCAAGCTCGTCGATCTGAGCGAAGATGGCGGCACGGTCGAATTCATCAATGGCGGTCGATGCAAGCTCTCCCAGCGCGACATGCGTCCGCTCAACCTGGTGCCTGGGTCGAAGGTTGAATGCGACTGGCCCAACTGGGGATGGTGGACATGCACCATCGTCAGCTACAACCATGAACTGAATACCATCCACGCCAACGACGGTTGGGGACAGACCAGAATTTTTCCCATCAGCGAAATCCGACTCCGAGGTGAAGAACCAAAGCAGGGTCGTTTCTGGGAACGCTACGGCGTCGCCATCGGCTCCCTCATGGCAGGCTCAGGCGTCGGCGCACTGATCACCTGGCTACTGATGCGGTAGGAAAGCTCTGCTTGCCTGGAAGGTCCAGGCAAGCAGAACTCTATGACTACTTCGCCGGCGGGATGAAACGCTTTTTGTCGCTGGGCGGGTCTTGGCGCGGGACGCGCTTGATCGGATTCTTGGCAAGATCAGCCTTCAGTAGCTCAATCGCCTTATCCATCTGCGGATCGCGGCCCATCAAGAATGAGGCCGTGTCATCCATCACATAGTTCTTCGGAATGAAGCCCGTGCCATCTGGCAGCCACTTCCCATCGGGAGTGAAGGAGCCCGCCATAACCGTGCTGACGCTGCCGCCATCGATGGTTGGGAATCCGCCCACCGCCGCATAGCCTCCCCACGTCTTGCTTCCAACGATCTGACCGATCTTCAGCCAGTCGAACATCGTGCAGAAGTACTCGCCGTCGGAGCTCGTGCCCTGGTTGCAAAGCACCGCGACTTTGCCAAGGAAAGTGGACGGGTGGAAGGGCGAGGTTACGCCATAGCGCGACTGGTCGTATTCCACAATCGCACGGCGAAGCTTATCGATCAGCATCATCGAGGTAATGCCGCCCGAATTGTGTCGCACATCGATGATCAGGGCATCCTTGTCCAGATTGCCAAAGAACTGCTTGACGAACTCATTGACCCCCGTCTCGCCCATGTCTGGAACGTGGATGTAGGCAAAGTTCTGACCAGCATTCTTTGTCACATAGTCGCGATTGTTGTTGACCCAGTGGGCATACCGCTCGGCCCCATCGCTCCCGACGGCGCGAATCCGAATCACCCGCGCACCTTCCATGGTCGGCTTGGAGTTCACGGTAAGCGTGATGACTTTGCCCGACTGCTCGACAAGGTACTTGCTGGGGTCAACATCCTTGGTCAGAACGTTGCCATTGATCGCCAGCAGATAGTTGCCGACGTTCACGTTCAGACCCGGCTCCATCAGCGGCGAGCGGGTTTCGGCATCGTATCCATCGCCTTCAAAGATCGCAGTGAACTTGTACGCCTTGTCCACAGCGATCCAATCGTAGTCTGCGCCGATGGAGGCAATCGGGAAGTTCTGCTGTCCTCGCGGTCGGGAATAGCCCCCGCCCACGAACTGGTGCGACACGTTGATCTCACCAATCATTTCGCCGATGATTTCGTTCAGCTCGAACCGTGCGCCCACGGCAGGAAGCAAAGCTTCATACCGCTTCCAGATCGCATCCCAATCCTGCCCGTGCATCTTGGGGTCATAAAAGTTGTCTCGATCTTGCCTCCATGCCGAATAGAGAACCTGCCTCCACTCCTTAACTGGATCGACTGTAACTCGCCATCCAGACAGGTCAACGCGTCCCTGAGCAGGGTTGACCGGCATTCCAAAGTTGGCTATCTGAACGAAAGTCGGCGAGTGGATGATCGCAATTTTTCGTCCGTTGCCAGAGATATCGTAGCCTGCGACGCCTTGCGAAAGAGGAATTTCATCTTCGGCGTCGATCGAGAAGAACACCAGCGCGCCTTCACGAATATAGACCAAACCGCCGCGTACGCCCTCAAGCTGGCTAAAGGAGCCTGGCTCGACCGGCAGCTCGATTAGTCGCTTCTGGATACCGTCCAGATCAACCTTGACGCCTTTGGATTCTTCTTCCTCCTCCTCTTCATCATCGCTAGACTGCTTCTTTCCGATGGGTGGCTCTTCGTCGCTCTTCACCGCAAAGGGTGAAGGGGTGTCTTTGGCAAGGGTGACCATAAAGAGCTTGTCGATGTCCCGATAGTCCATCTGGAACTCTTTGCCGTCCCACTCTCCGCTGATATTTCGACTTCCCACAAAGAAGAGGTACTTGCCTTCAGCATCCCAGACCGGCGAAGTATCCGTCGTCGGAGCGTTCGTCACTCGGGTAGCCTGCTTCGTTTCGAAGTTGTAGAGGTAGATCGAGCTTTGGTTCTGGCGATCTCCCGTCGCATACGCGATCCATTTGCTGTCGGGGGAGAAGCTGTAAGGGCCGATGCCATGGTCGCTTTGGACAATCTGGGTTTGTACCAGCGTATCCACAGCAACCGTCATCAGCTTGTTATCCAGCGTGGTGTAAGCGATGGTCTTGGAGTCCTTGCTCCAAAGGATGTTGGAGATGGGCATGCCCTTGTACTTCGTGATCTGCTTGGGTTCTCCGGTGCCGTCTCCCGCAATCATCCAGATATTCCAGTCGCCGTCACGATCGGATAGGAAGGCGATCGACTTGCCATCCGGCGACCATTCCGGTTCCTGGCATGCCGTCCCGATCATGGATGCCACCGGTCGGATTTCGCCTTGCTCCGCCGGGACGCTGAACAGTTGCCCACGACCCTGGACGACAAGCCGCTTGCCCGTCGGACCCAGACTGAGCGCCTGAACTGAGCCTGCCACAGTCTGCACACGGGCATGGATGCGGTCGGTGCTGAGCCGCAGCTTGACCTTGGTTTCTTTCCCAGTTTCCGGGTCGTAGACAAAGAGGTCGTCTCCAAACTGATAGATCAGTCGCTTGCGATCCGCCGACGATGGGAATTTCACATCGAGGCCGGTGTGCGACGTAAGCCGTTGCGATTTTCCGGAAGCGGCGTCCAGCTTATAGAGGTTTGCGGAGCCTTCTTTTTCGGAAACGTAATAGATCGCACTGCCGAGCCACACTGGATACTGCTCATTGATCGGATCGGCCGTGACCCTCTTGAAAGTGTTCGCCTGAAGGTTGGCAATGTAGATGTCGTTTGCCAGTCCGCCCTGATATCGCTTCCAGCGATGTCCATCCAGGTTGTTCAGACTGTATGCGAGGCTGTTCCCGTCCGCTGAGTAAGAGCCTTGCGCCGCGTATTCCATCGGGAGCGGCTGAGGAAATCCGCCTTCGACGGGGACCTTGAAGAGCCGCTGCCCTCGAATCGGCATCAGTCGGGAAGACCGGAAGAGAATGCTCTTTCCATCCGGCGCCCATGCCACCATCTGCGCTCCCGCAGGATCGTAGGTGACCCTCCGCGGCGCGCCGCCAGAAGCCGGCATGACATAGACATCGGGATTGCCGTCGTAGGTTCCTGTAAAGGCGATCCATTGTCCGTCGGGTGAGAACTTCGGATAGGTTTCGTTTCCTTCGTGAATCGTAATGCGTTCGGCGCGGCCTTCAGCAAGAAAGCCAAGCCAAAGATCGCCCTCGGCGCAGAAAACAACCCGGTCTCCGTGGATATCGGGCATGCGCACCATTCGGCGAGGTTCGATCTGAGCGAACGAGCATACGGCGGCAAGACTGAGAACAACAAGCGAGCAAGCGCGTTTCATGGTACGGGTGCGCATACGGCGATGCTACTCTAAGGTGTTCCCACCCGTGCCAAGTTCAGCCTAATGTGTCAAACTATTGCACGTTCGCGACGAAGCGAAGAAGGGTCTGAAGATATGCCGATCATTTCCGTGCGCATTCCACAGATGGGCGAGGGCTTGCAGGAAGCCCGACTGGTAGCCGTGCTGAAGCAGCCTGGCGACTCGATCAAGAGGGACGAACCGATCTACCAAATGGAGACGGACAAGGCCGTGATGGACGTCGAGTCTCCCTACGAAGGAACTCTTGTCGAATGGACGGCCGCCGTCGATACAATTCTGCCCATCGGATCACCGGTGGCCAAGATGGAAGTCGCTGAAGGCACCAAAGAGATGGAAGTTCATGGAGGCGCCGCCGAAGAGGCCGCTCCGGCCGTAGCTGCCGCAAGCACCGATGACAGCCGCTCTGCCGCTTCGGCCCGCAATGCCATGATTCCTCCGCGCACCCGCGCCTATGCCAAGGAGAAGGGCGTCGCCGAAGGCACGCTCCTGAGCATCCCTGCGACTTCTGGAAAGCTCATGCCAAGCGATATCGACAACTTCCTTGCTGGCGGAGGCTCGTCGGCAAAGTCGGGATCGGGCATCGGCGGCACGTTCTCGGAAACTCCGATGTCGCCGCAGCAGCGCCTGCTGGCCTCTCGCTTGGTAAGAGGAACGCAGCTGGTCGTTCCTGGCACCATCAGCGTAGCCACCGTATGGGAACCGATCGAGCGCATTCGAGGAGCCTACAAATCCAGCGGCGGAGACTTCCAGCCTTCCGCGTTCACAATGTTTGCTTACGCTGTAGCTCAGGCAACCAAGCAGTTCCCGGCCTTCCGTTCAACCCTCACGGGCAACGATGTTTTGCGAACCTATCAGCACGTGAATCTGGGGATCGCGGTCGCTCTTCCGGGCGATGAGCTGGTCTTGGCAGTCGTCCAAGAAGCCGATGCGATGGACTTCCGAACCTTTGCAAACGAGTGCCGCCGTGTCATCGAGCTCGCAAGAAACGGTCAGGATCAAGCCAACGAATCTGTCACGATCAGCCTGACGAACATGCAGCACTACGGTCTGCGCGATGCGGTTCCGGTGGTGGTGCCGCCCTCTGTCGGAACGCTGTTCCTAGGTGAGGTTTATAACGGTTTGGACAACGATACCGTCACCGAAATCCAGATGCGCCGAATGGTCAATCTTGCGCTGACGTTCGACCATCGCGTGATTAACGGTGTCGGCGCAGCCGAGTACATCCAGGCGATCAAGACGTTCATGGAAACGGCGTCGGCCCATATCCCTCGTCCATGAAGCCGATCATCGGAATCACGGTGGAGTGCAAGCATAAGCCGGACGACGACCGGACGCACGGGCAGTTCCAGCTGAACTGGAACTACGCGGAAATGGTTGCGGAAGCCGGCGGTGTGCCGTTGGTGATCCCACCCATGGCGGATATGAAGGCCGTGGCCCCGCTCATCGATGGGTGGCTCATTCCTGGCGGAGACGACATTGATGCTGCGCGCTTTGGCGAGGAAAACCATCCCAAGGTTGAGCTGCAAGATCCTGCGCGCTACGAATCCGAAGCCGCGCTCTGGAAGGAGATCAGCGCGGAAATGCCCGTGCTGGGCATTTGCTACGGCTGTCAGTTTCTCAATGTCATTCGGGGCGGCTCGCTGGTTCAACACCTGCCAGATGTGGTGAATCACGAAGCTCACAGCGGTGGCACTATGCAAGGCTACTGTCTGAATCCGGAATCCAAAACCGCGCATATTTTGGGAACGTCGACGCCCGAAGGCAGAAGCTATCACCACCAGGCCGTGGGCAAGCTTGGCGAAGGGCTGCAAGCTGTCGGCAGCCATGAGGATGGAACGGTAGAAGCCCTCGAAGCGACGGATCGCCCATGGATGATCGGTGTGCAGTGGCATCCCGAGCGCACGCCGCAAAACGACGACACCAGGAATCTGTTCCGCTCCTTCATCCAGGCGGCTGCCGATTTCAATGCCAGGAAAGGTGCGCAATGAAGCGTTTTGTGAATGGACAGGAAGTAGACCTGACGGAGAGCTCCTCCGCATCGGTCAGCAAGTCGACGGATCGCCTCCTTGTCAAAACCGAAGAAGGCTCCTTCTCAGCGTTGGCAACAACGGTGGGGGACACCACCTATGTCTCCTACAAAGGCCGCCAGTATACGGTCGAAAAGCCGACCAGTTCCCGCACACGATCGGGCAAGGGTGGAGGCAATGGTGAAACCCATGCCCCGATGCCGGGTCTGATCGTGGAAGTTTTTGTCCAGGCTGGCCAGTCGGTGGTCAAGGGTGACAAGCTGGTCATCCTTGAGGCAATGAAGACTCAGCAGACATTCACAGCCGCCTTCGATGGCACCGTTTCGGATGCATCGGTGAAGCCCGGTGAGCAGGTGGCTGAAGGCCAGCTATTGGTCAAGATTCAGGCTGTATCTTAACGCAATAGATCGTCGCCTAAACGCGAGAAGTGTCGTGGACTTGCCGCGTACGCCTACCGTAAAACAATTCAGCGATGCAAATTGTTGCATCGCTGAATTTGTAAGCCTGAACGTAGATTCTGCTAATTTTCCCGTTTGTAAATCTTGTTGTCGGGGTCTGTAAGTGAGTCGGCACTCTCGTTATAGGATAACTTTTGGGTAAAAGTACTGCCGTTAATATTGAACGTGACTTCGACGCCATTTTCACTCATGGTGTACGTTCCCTTTTGCTCGGCTGTCGCAAACGTGCCTAGATAAACCGTTCCATCTTTCGTAAACCGCAACGACGTTGTTTTCGCTCCCAAGAAATCGTAAGCATACTTACCTTCAAGCCTTCGCTCTGCTTGGCAACCCGAACTGATCATTCCGATAACTAATGTAAACAAAGCAAGCTTTGTATGGATTTTCTTCATTAAATAGCCTCCCTGAAACAGGCCCATCTTACTATAGAGCCGCATTTCACAGTCAAGGCCAGCTTGGAAGGTTGTCGATTCTCCTGTCCATTTATTTGCGCTCTTGCTGGAGCGTAAATTCAGCCCCCGGGGCAACGCGGTAATACCCGCGATTCACAACGCTTCCCGAAGGTCGATAGATGAACTGTGCGACATAGCTGGAATCGACTCCGCCATACCCCTCTTGCTCAAAGAATGCGGTTCCACTGTGATTCACCGCGCCGCCGACGCGGATTTCTGGACTGCCTGTGAAATGAACCGTTCCCTGTAGCTCGCCGTTGGGCTTGACTGTAACCGCAAGGCTTCCCGTTCGATTGCCAGTGATGGTCCCTTCATAGTGCCCTTGAAATGGTGAGATGTCCTCATCGCAGATCTTTCCCGCGACAAAGCTGACAGGGGTGTTGTTCTGGCTGACCGAGCCTTGAATCTCTCGCTGGACGCCGGTTTCCACAAGGCTGCCCTCGATCAGTATCTGGTCGTCATAATCGTTCGATTCATGGGCAGTGATCGTAAACTGGCCTTCAGAGATTGAGATAGCCCCGCCGCCATAGTAGGTTTTGTCTTCGTCGATCAGTGTTGCCGAAAGGTAGCGTGAGCCAGCGTCCGTGTCGATGTGCAAGAGAACCATCGCTTCTGACCGATTGAAGCTGCCGATGAATGATCCGCCGAAGGGATCGAACGATGAGCTTGAGCCTCCTCCTCCGCATCCCGCAAGCAGAAGGATGGAGAGCAGAGCGAGAATCGACAACGGTCTCATGATCAAAGAAAGGACATGCTCCAAAGCCGTGGCAGTTCGGCAAGGGGCGTAATTTCCTGGTACTCGGGACGGCTGTTATCTCACTTCCATTCAAGCCTGCAACAATGTACGGATAGACTATCCGGGAGCGCGATGCGAACGAATGCCCTGCTTGATCAGTACTCTCCATTCCAGCCTGGAAGCAAGCTGGAGCGGATGCTTCTGGTCCACTACTGGTTTTGCGTGCCGTTCGCTGCCCTGTGGGTGTTCTGGCCGCATACCTTTGGGCGCACCAGAGATGTCGTTGAGATCACGGGCATGCGCCATCTCTACGTCATCATCTTCATCACCATCGCGCTGAGAACCTATCTCAGCTACCGCCGAGTCAGCTGGCGGGGTTGGCTCTATATCTGGCCCTTGATCGATACAGCCTTCGTTACTGGGGCAAGCATCATTGCCTACCCAGAGCCCGACAGCTGGATCATTATCCTCTACATCCTGCCCATTCTCCAGGCGGCCGCGACTCTGGACTTGCGGTGGGCATTGGCGGTGGCGATCCTCAGCGCGATGTCCTGCGGCGTGTCCGAGGGGCTTGAGAATCTGCAGCATGTTTATTTCCCATTCCGGCTGTTTTTCCTGATCCTTCTCGCATCGCTCTTTACACGCATGGCTCGCGAGATCGCCAAGGCTCGGCAGAATCTTGCCGTATCCGAATACCGAAACGAGATGGCCATGGAGATGCACGACGGCCTGCAGCAGTATTTGGGGGCCATTTCGATGAGGCTGGAGTTTGCACGAAGCTGGCTGGACAAGGACCCCAAGAAAGCCGCTGAAATCGCGATTGACCAGCAGGACATCGCGCGGCAGGCTTCAGATGAACTTCGCATGATGGTCCGCCGAATGCGGACTCCTTTGTTGGGACAAGGGCTGATCGAGGCTTTGCGCTACCTGACATCGCTTACCGCTCAGCGGCTGGAGATTCCCGTCTCGCTGGAAGTGCCCGATGAGCTGCCCAATCTCCACGCACGAACGGAGCATGCCCTGCTCAGAATTATCCAGGAAGCCCTGAACAACGCTGCCAAGTATGCGAATGCAAGCAAAATCAGCGTGACGGTCAAAGTCAGTGAAAAGGAGATCGTCTTCGAAGTGAAGGACGATGGCGCTGGATTCGATCCTGCCGAGATGACAGGCGATAAAGGCATCGGCTTGCACACGATGCGCGAACGCGCAGAAGCCGCAGGCGGGAGTTTCCATATCGAATCGGCCACAGGGAAGGGAACGGCAATCTCCGTGCTTGTGCCCATTGATCTTTTAGGGCAATGAAAATCCGATTCCGTTGCAGAATGCAACGATCTCACAAGCGCATGTTGCAAAACGCAACAGTCTCCACCCAATGATGCCTTATAGCACGGAAAATCCGCGCATCGTTCACGAGACGCCGCAACTATAATGGGGCATGTCTGAAAAGATACGCGTCGTGATCGTCGAAGACGAGCCGCTCCTTCGAACAACCTTGGTCCAGCTCTTGGGCCAGGAAGAAGATATCGAGGTTTTGGCGTCTGTTTCGAACGGACTCGATGCGGAAAAGATGGTGGAAGCCATCAAGCCGGATGTGGTTCTGATGGACCTTCAGCTCCCTGGCCAGACGGGTATCGAAGCCACTCGCAAGCTGGTCGAGAACGGGAGCAAAGCGGCGATTGTCGTGCTCACCCACTTGAGCGACGACGACAGCCTTTTCTCTGCCATCAAAGCCGGAGCCGTCAGCTATGTTCTGAAAGACGCCAGCCTGCCTCAGATCGCGGATGCAGTGCGCGGCGCAGCCGCCGGCGAAGGCATGATCTATCCCACCCTCGCTCCACGGGTTCTAGCTGAGTTTCGGCGGGTGGTTGAGAAGCCTGAGAAGCAGCGGGAGATTTTTCAGGCATTGAGCCGTCGCGAAGTTGAGGTTTTGGAGATGATCGCGATGGGCAAGCGCAACAAGGAGATTGCCGATACACTCTTCCTGAGCGAGCGCACGGTCAAGAACCATGTGGGGAGCATTTTGCGCAAGCTCCAGGTCAATGATCGTACGGAAGCAGCGCTCATCGCCTCCAAGCACGGACTTGGCTGAACAACGGATTCTTGCGGGATTTCTGCCTACATAGGCGTCGTTTCATCGTTTCCTGATTCGTCTAAGGAAAGAGAAGAACAGGGAGTGCCTGTTCGGAAGGTTATTGATGAAACGGGAAAACCATGAGTATCAGATGCTTGTGGACTTCTTCAAGCAAGCGGTCCACGAGTCGTTAAACGACAAGCTGGGCTATCAAGGCTTCGACGAAGCCGAGGATTATGTTGCCCACATGCTGGCAAACTTCCTGCACAGCGACGACATCTTTGCGATTCGTGATGCGGCGGGACGCCGTGTTGAGTCCATCGGTGAGATGCTTGCAGAAGGCGATGTGCTGCTCAACGCCAACTCCTTCAGCCGCGAGCGTCAGGTTCACAAGCATGTCGGCGATTTTCTGCTCTTCTGGTCAGGCTTGTTTCCAGAATCGCTCGATCAGATCAAGGGGTTGGATTCCAGCAATCCGTTGGTCGATGCGGTCACGCTCGGACGCACAAGCTACGACATTGTGAGCACATTCAACTACAAGCCTTATGATGCGGAAGCTCCAACGTTCAGGCGTTTAAGCGACGAGTTTGAGATGCTGCGTCTCAGTCTGTCGGTGCTGCGGAAAGACTTCAAAGGTTTCGCCGCTTAAACGCACTGAAGTCCCCGCCATTCGGCGAGGACGGTTTTGGTTGAAGGAGAGGAAAAGACTTAGCCTCCGCCGCCCAGCGAACGAGGCGGGGTTGCGCCCCCTCCGTTGCCCATGTACGGCGACATGATCCGACCCCATTCCTCCTTGTACTGCTTCCACTGTGCCGGGGTGAGAATCTTCTGCATGCCAGAGTTGGCCTCGCGGTTGATTTCCGTGCTCAGCCAGCCCGCGCCCATGGCGTCGGTCCTGTTCAAGCGGTACAGCCGATGGTTCATGGCATCCATCCGCTCGCGGAACTCGCGATACTGCTTCCACTGATTCTGCGTGAGATTCAGCTTGTTCAGAATCTGCTCGTCGTTGCCGGAGAAGACCCCCGCACCCTTCGGGATGCTGTCCTCAATCCACTTGTCGTACTTTTTGTGCTGGTCGGCAGTGAGAATCTTCTTGATCGAAGCCTCTCGCCCATAAGCGATTTCGCTTGCGCGCTTCAGCCGTGCTTCGAGCGGTTCAAGGAAGCCGACCTTCTTGTATTCGGCGGCGACCTTTTCGTTCAGCTCGTTGTACTGCTGCCACTGCGAAGCGTTGAGACCCAGCTGCTTCAGATAGTCAGCTTCGGTCACGCGGATCCTTGCGGTTCCGCTGGGAGCATTTGCCTGTCCGCCTCCTCCAGCAGGGCCAGCGAGCTGAGCCCAGCCGACGACAGCCAGCGACATTGCGGTCATTGCGGCAAACGCGACTTGAATGTAACGTAGCATCTACTTAACCTCCGTTAGGTTTGTTTTGACTTTGACCGGCCCTGCAGCTGCCGGTGCAAACGGTGCGCCCGCACGAGCGCTTATAGCGCTTGCGGACGGCTTTGGGGTGGGTGTGGGCTTAGAGCCCAGCGACCAGGTTGGCATCATGGTGACGACTGCGAGGATGGACACCATCCAGGCCGCACCGCGCCAAGAGTGCTCTCCCCGATGCAGCTGCGTGATGCGTCGTTTGAGCGCAGGATATGCGCTTGCCAAGCTCGCAGCCATGGCGGGTTCATAGCCCTGCGGAGTGTTGGGAAGAGAGATCAGCATCCGACTGTAGTCAGCTTTGGTGGTCTGCGTGGTTTGAATAGCACGGATGTCGCAGGCCAATTCCTGAGCAAAGTACAGCTCACGCTTGAGCAGCCAGAAGCATGGATGGAAGAAGAAGACGGCCTCGGCACCTGCCGCGAGCCAGTTCCATGCGAGATCGCGGTGCTTGGCGTGAGTCAGCTCGTGTGCGATGGCGGGATGAAACTCTGCGTCCTCGGGAGTCAGCGATTCCGGCAGGACAAGCGTGGGCTTCCATGCTCCCACAAGCATCGGCACTGCGGCGGAACTGGAGAGTCGAATATCCGGCGCCTTCTTGAGACCGAGCATCGCCGCGATTTCACGCACCTGGCTTCTTGTATCGGCATCGGTGCAGAGCTTCGAACTGAGCAGAAGCATGCGCAGTTTCATGGCAGAAGCCACCAGGCTAAGCCCATAGACGATGACCATGCCGACCGAGCCGATCAGCAGAAACAGCAGGCTGTTCGGCAGCTTGTCTGAGGCCGTGGCTGCTCCGGCAGTCGCCGCCGAACCAATCGGAAAGACGGCGACTAAGCCCAGCAGAAATTTAAGCGCGACGCCGCGCCAAAGCCACACACGCAGCAGCACGGGCATCTTGGGGAAGAGGCGGATCACTCCCCAAAGGACGAGGCAGGCAAGACCTGCCTGGATGGAAGTGTTCAGCAGGGAATCTGCCCACCGCTCTGCAAAATGAAGCATTACTTGTCCTCCTTTTCGATGCGTGCGATCAGTTCATTCAGCTTTTCCGCTTCTTCAGCGCTGAGGTTTCCGCGTTCGTTCAGATACGCGGCGAGAGGAGAAAGGGAGCCCCCGAGCGCACTCTCGATGAAGTCGTCTACGATGGAAAGCTCCAGGTCTGACCGGGGCACGTTCAGTTTGTATTGCCAGATTCCGCTCTCCTGCTCACGCCTTAGGTAGCCCTTGGCAACAAGGCGGTTCATCAGGGTTTGCACGGTGGTGAGGGCAAGGCCCTTGGTTTCGTGCAGGATATCGGCAAGCGCACGGACGCTGACGGGCTCATGCTCCATCACCTGTCTCAGGACATCCATTTCTGCTCGGCTTACCTTGGGTTTCGACATAGCTTTCTCCGTATGGACTTGCGCATCGTACTACATTTGTCGTTTCCGCGCAAGGAAATGTTACGACATTTGTAGTTTTTCTTTGAAAAAAGTGGATTCGGGAAGCTAATGGCTATCGGGCGATCAGCGATCAGGGCAAGCTGATGGATCGCTGATCGCGGATAGCTTGGTTGCTCTTAATGGTGTGGTACAACGATTTGGGAGCGAATGGGTGCTGGTGTGCCCCGCGGTCTTCAAAACCGTCTGTGGCGTCTATGGGCGCCGGGTGAGTTCGATTCTTACACGCTCCCGCCAAGGCTTGCGCTCAGATCCGCCAATTCCTTCAGCACGGCCTGGATCGCTGGATCGTTAGCACGATCTTTGCGGATGACCGTATTGACCTCGCGTGTCGGTTCTGAAGGGAGCAGGGAGAGCACTCGAACGCCCGACATCGACTCCACAGCAGGCACGGCCATCTCGGGCACCAGGGTGTAGCCCGCACCGATCTGCACCATAAAGAGAACCGTGTGCAACCCCGTTGCCAAGAAGGTGCGTGTGCTGGATTCGGCGACATGGCAAACCTTCCGAGTTTGCTTGCTTAGGCAGTGTTGCTTCTCCAGGAGCAGCAAGGCCATGGGGCGAAGTTCGTTCAGCTCGATGGAGTCTTCATGTTCAGCCACATCCGCCGCAGGCACGGCTACCTTGAGTGTTTCATAGAAGATGGTGTTGATGGAGAGCCGGCGGTGCTCCTTCAACGTCGATACCACCGCAATATCCAGCTCGCCTTCCAGCACTTGATCCACAAGGAGATCGGTCGTGCCTTCGCTGAGGACAACCTCGATGTTCGGGCATTTTTCCAGCAGGGGCTTTAAGATTTGTGGAAGCCAATACGGTCCGATCGTTGGGATCGCACCAAGCCTGACCTGTCCCACGATTCCTTCATCCGCGCCCATCTCCAGCGGTCGAAGACTCTCCAGCGCTTTTCTGATCTGATGGACTACAAACGCCCCTTCGCGGGAGACCTCGCACCTTCGGCTGGTGCGCTGAAAGATCGTCAGACCAAGCGCATTTTCAACTTTGCGGACCGTTGCAGAGAGGGATGGTTGGGATACTCCGCAACGTTCAGCTGCGCGACCAAAGTGAAGCTCGTCGGCAAGGGCCGTCATCGCCCGGAGGTCGTGTAAAGAGAGTGCCGAGAGGTCACGATTCATAGCAGATAGCTATGATTACGATAGCATAAATCAGCTTGTTCTATGAGTCGAGTTGTTTCAACATGGGCTTTGAAGAGGAAGAAGCTATGCAGTGTTATCCATGCTCTCAGCAAAAGCCTGGCGGTACGGAGCTCCATGCCCGAATCGCTGTCGCCGTCTGCAAGTCCTGCGGGGTAGGGATTTGCGCAGATCACTGCCGCTTTGTTGCCGGAAAGGAGGGGAAGCAGGAGGCCGTCTGCCCCAAATGCTCCGGTCAAAACGCTCGAGGTTAAACAACGATGTCTGAAAAGAAACTTACGACCGCCAATGGCGCTCCTATCGGCGCAATGCAGACCTTGACCGCCGGACCGCGAGGTCCGGTCTTGATGCAAGACGTTCAGCTTTTGGAGCAGATGCAGCACTTCAATCGTGAGCGCATCCCTGAGCGAGTGGTGCATGCCAAAGGTTCGGGTGCTTACGGCACCTTCACCGTAACCAGCGCGCCGACCCAGTTCACGAAGGCGAAGTTCCTTTCAGAAGTCGGCAAGAAGACCGAAGTATTTCTGCGATTCTCCACCGTTGCCGGTGAGCGCGGCGCAGCCGATGCCGAGCGCGACGTTCGTGGATTTGCGGTGAAGTTCTACACCGAAGAGGGCAACTGGGATCTTGTTGGCAACAATACGCCGGTGTTCTTCGTGCGCGATCCGCACAAGTTTCAGATGTTCATCCACACCCAGAAGCGCCATCCTCAGACCAACCTGCGCAACATGGATATGCAGTGGGATTTCTGGTCACTGTGCCCGGAGGCTCTCCACCAGGTCACGATCCTCTTCTCGGACCGTGGCATCCCGAAGAGCTACCGCACCATGCATGGCTTTGGCAGCCACACCTACTCGATGATCAATGATGCAGGCGAGCGTGTCTGGGTGAAGTTTCACTTCAAGTCGCTCCAGGGCATCAAGAATTACATGGATGAAGAGGCTGCGGAACTGATCGGCAATGACCGTGAGAGTCACCAGCGCGATCTTTTTGAGGCGATTGAGCACGGAGACTTTCCGAAATGGCGCGTCTGCATTCAGGTGATGACCCAGGCACAGGCCGAGACCTTCCGATGGAATCCGTTCGACCTGACCAAGGTCTGGCCCCACGCGGAATTCCCGCTGATCGAGGTCGGCATCATGGAGTTGAACCGCAATCCTGAAAACTACTTCGCCGAAGTTGAGCAGGCCGCGTTCAAGCCGAGCGCATTCGTCCCGGGCATCGGCCCGAGTCCGGACAAGATGCTCCAGGCCAGGCTGATGTCTTATGCCGATACCCACCTTTATCGCCTGGGTGTGAACCATACGCACTTGTCGGTGAACAAGCCGCGATGCCCAGTTCACAACTACATTCGTGACGGTCATATGGCCCCGACCGAGGCTTACGGCGGGCAGCCCAACTACTTCCCGAACAGCGTTGAGGGCACGCCGCAACCGACGCCGAGCTATGTCGATCCGGCTTGGAATCTCGGTCAGGCGGTGGTGGATCGCTACGATTCGACCATCGACCATGACGACTACACCCAGGCGGGGAATCTCTTCCGACTGTTCACGCCTGACCATCAAGAGCGGCTTGCGGCGCGTATCGCAGGCGGTTTGGGCCAAGCGAGAAGGGAGGTTCAGGAGCGCATGATTGGGCACTTGCTGAAGGTGGACCCGCGCTACGGCCAGTTGGTCGCCGGACACCTTGGGATTCAGGTTGAGGAGACGGCAGGCGCAAGATAGCTCAATGATCGAACTGAGTGGGGGTGTTCCTTGAAAACACAATCGCCAAATAGGTTCACCCTCCCTCAGCCCGATCCACCTGACTTTTGGTCCTACCCCTCAAAATCCGTCCCGATTCAGTTCACCAAGCTGGTCGGGCGGATTGCTTTTTTGAGCCCAGCAACAAGCTGCGATTTGGTCTCAGAATCAAACTATGATCGTCTCGTTTGTTTCTGCCCTGCTGCTAAGCTCTGCTGTCAAGCCGACGGCTGTGATGATTCACGGTGCAGGCGGCGGAGGCTGGGAGTACCTGCAATGGAAGCCGGTCTTTGAAAAGGCAGGCTATCGGGTGGTGAACCCTGACCTTGTTCCGGTGAATGGCGACTATGCGAAGACGACATTTCCCGACTATGTGCGACAGGTTGAATCTTGGTGCAAGAACGCTAAGGGACCGGTCGTTCTGATTGGCGCAAGCATGGGCGGTCCGCTGGCGTTGAAAGCCGCCGAATCCGTCAAGCCTTCCGCAGTCATTCTCATCAATGGCGTTGCTCCGGCAGGAGTAGGTCCGAAGCGCAAGCCAAGGCAGCTTCCCGCGATCGTGGAATGGGAGGGTGGCCCGCGCAAAGACTCTGCGGATGCTATGCCGGATAGCACAGAGGAGATGATCGACTATGCTTGGCCCCGCTGGAGGAATGAATCCGGCGCGGTGATGACGGCCCTTTCGAAAGGAGTGACCTGCGAGAAGCCTTCCTGTCCTGCGCTGGTGATGATCGGGGAGAAGGATACGGATATTGCGCCGGCAACCAGCCGAGCCGTGGCTAAGTGGGCCAGGGCGGATGTGAAGACCTATGGAGGCATGTCGCATGTCGGCCCGTTGCTGGGCAAGCGCGGCCCTGAGGTTGCACAGGATGCGGCGGAGTGGCTGAAGAAGAAAGGCATAGCGGCTGAGTGAGGGAAACGTCTTAGGAATAGAAGCTGTGCCTATCGTTCGCGAGAAGATTCCAAAGCATCAGCCTGCTTGGTAACGCGTTGAACCTCGCTTGCCATACCCAGTTTTTCGTAACACTTCGCGGCTTCTCGCAATGGTTTAAAACCTGCATACTTGACGAATTTTTCATAAGCTTTGGCTTCCTTTTCGTGAGCGATTGCTGCTTGCAAGAATTCATCTTTCTTCTCAAAGTACTCTGCTCTGGCCTTCCACGTATAAACGTCGATAGCATAGGTTGTCGACTCCATCTCCATAGCCGCAAAATAATGTGGGAAACGGCCGCTGATAGGTTCGACAGGTAGTGTAATGGGGCTCTCAATGGCTTTTTCCGTATAGTTAACTGATAGATAGGGTTTCGTCTGCACAGGCGTTCTCTTGGCAAACTGTACGGAGATTTCGGATGGGTGAGCGCCTTCTAACTTTAGGGGAGCGAAACCCAGTAGGTGGAGATATCTCCCATCGAATCGGTACTCGCTATCGAAACCTTTTAAGTACGCAATATCAAGATCAAACGACCTGATGTAAGTTGCAAGATTTCTTGCGGATACTTGCATCGGCAAGGTTGCAAACTGATGTTTCAATGTGCTTGCCGCAACTATCCAAATGGTCCCGTCGGATGCGATTGAAACATCCAAGACTTGAGTTCCGTCAATCTCAGCGAAAGGCTTTTGCCACTGAGACTTCAATGCCATTCGAGCATGATCAAGCTGGATAATGCGCTTGCTTGACTTGATTTCAAAGAGGGAAGGTTCGAGCACCTTGTTAAAGGAGTAGGTCTCCCTATATTTCTTCTTGCCACCAAATGGCCCTCTGTAACTGACAGTCAATTCTGAGGATATAGGCAAATCGGTTTGAGCATCGACCAGTATTTCTGCATGATAAGAGTCTTCGGAACGCTCCATGACGATTGCATACACCGGATTTCCGTTCACTCTTGGACGTGATTCGATCTTAATATCACGTTCTATGGCAACCCAGCCTACGTCGAGTTGCTTTTTAGCAAAATCAATGGGACTCACACTGTCTTCAATGCGTAGAAAGCCTTCGGCATCGGCGATTCTTTTCAGTGTTGCGTAGTCTTGGTTGTTGAATTCAGCAAGCATTTGTTGCCCTCGAATTACATATACAGTCGACATGGCTGCGGACTTGGAAACCTCTTGCCGCCAGAAGCCATCCTGCCAATAGGTTCGGTTGAAGACAACCCAGTGCCCGGAACCTGTCTGCATTGAACTGACGACTTCCATGGAACGCGCACCTTGGATAGCGATCCCGACGCGATGCAAGGTTCCAGCAACCGCAACTCTTGGCCACAATACAACTGCTCCGCAGGCAATCATCACTGCTGTTGCAAACGTCAAGAATGCAGCCTTTGCGCGTGACTTTCGCGGCATGAGTTTAGGCTCTTTTGAGCATTCTCCAAGCGATTTGCCGTAGTTTTTCAGCAACTGGTCTAAGCGTTCTTCATTCATAGAATCACCTCATCGCTTGTAAGGAGAGCCCATTCCCGCGCGAAAGCATCGCGAGCACGCTGGAGCATGCTGTCAACAGCGTCTGCCCGCTTGCCCACTAACCTGCCAATTTCCGTGCTTGTCATCCCGACAATGTATTTCAGCGTGAGCGCTTCACGGTGATCCTCGTTCAGGCTATGCAAGACAGAGTGAATCATTGCGGTTTGATCGGACTGCCCATCAAACCGAGTGGTTGCCTCATGCTCATGGATCGGCAGCGTAGCCCTCATGCGACGCAATCGGTCAGCGATCTTTCTGCGTGCCATGCCCAGCATATACAGCTTCAGATCGCGTCTGTAGCATGGGTTTGGCAATGCCTGAACGGTTTCGATGGCGATATCTTCGGCCTCTTCTCTTTGTCCAAGGCGAGCCATGGTGTACCGAAAGACCAGATCGAGATACGCCATAGGGTTCTCGCCTTGCCTTCCCAATATCCGTTCCAGGGCCAAACTCATTCGTCTCCTCAAGCATAGATGACTTCGTTTAACTGTGCAGAAATCCATCGGTACAGGTGATTTTTTGCGAGCAGTCGAAGCTGTCGTGCGTCTGTGGATAGGCTTGACCGTAGCGGGCGGTAAAATTAAGACCGATGCGAGAACCCAAAGGCAGCAGCCGACCCACTTTAGCCGATGTTGCCCGTGAAGCTGGGATTTCTATTCAGACCGCATCGCATGTCCTCACGAACAACAAGACTGCCCGAGTGGCTGAGGAAACCCGCCAGCGGGTTATGGAAGCCGCCCAGAAGATCGGCTACCGCCCCAACCGTCTGGCCCAAGCCATGCAGCGCGGGAAGACCAACGTCATCGGAATTTGGATTCCCGTAAACCGTCCCATCCTCACCTATATGTGGTTCTTGCAGGCCATCAGCACGGTGGCTCGCCGAGACGGGTACGAACTGATGATCACCTGTCTGGATGCGGATATGGCATACGCCGCCGAGGGTAAAGCCCCCCATCAATGGCCCGTAGACGGAATCCTTGCCATCGATGCTGGCAAAGCCATCCGAACCTTCCGCGAAGATCCTGCCAACGACGAGGTGCCTGTCGCAATCCTCGGCTTTGAGGAGTATTCAAACTGTGACTCCGTCGGCTGGGATGTGGCGGGGGCAGCCCGTGAAGCGACCGAGCGACTGATTGCCAAAGGCTGCAAGTCGATCGTTCACGTCACGCTCGACTGGGTCATCGAAAACTATCCCAGAGAGCAGCGTCGCAGAGGCTATACGGAAGCGATGGAAGCCGCCGGACTTAAACCGACCTTCGTGATCTCGTCGGGAGAGGGAAGTTCAGCTGCGGCAAAGGCGATGGCAAGCTACCTTGCTGAAAACCCAGTGCCGGATGCGGTGTTCGGGTTTACGGATACGCTCGTCATCGGAGCCTGCCGCGCGATCTTCCAAAAGGGTTATGAGGTTCCTAAGGATTGTCTGGCCTGGGGATTTGCCGATTTTCCCGAAGCCGAAAACTACCGTGTGCCGCTTTCATCCATCCGGGCGCCCATCGAAGAGCTTGTCGAGCAGGGCTGGTCCTGGCTCATGGAACGAATCGGCGATCCCACGATTGCTCCGCGCATGAAAGTGCTCCCCATGCGGATCATCGAGCGCGAGTCGACGACCCGCGACTGACCCCTCCATTTTCTTGTGCAAAAGGCCTGCATTCTTGCCGGTTGCAGCGCAAACGGAGATGTTTGCACAAAAATTGTGATAACGTTATGGCAAGAGGTCGTCACCTTCAAATGGGTGGCCATATGCGTTATGCGATATTTGAACAAGATCACTCTCAGCTCCCTGGCATTTGCATGTGCCTGCGTCGGCTCAGCCCAGTACTGGAACATCGGTCAGGACGTCACCCCTTACTCCGTGAACAACGCCGGCACTGTTGCAGGCTATGACTTTTACGAATACTTCAAATGGTCGCCGGGCAGCGGCTATACGAACATCGGTGGCACCGTTCCTGGCAATGGACATGGCGGGATCCCGTCGATCAGCGCAGACGGTTCGCGCATCGGCGGCACCAGCATGAACAGCGGCACAGGCAAGTCGGAGATGTCCTACTATGATTCGGCCACGAATATGTGGACAACGGTTGGAAGCCTTGGGTCGTTCTCGGATGCCAGCGCGAGCGCAGGCTTTGCGATGAGCCGAGGAAGATATCCTGGTCGGCAATGCCTGGGTCAGCGCAGGCAATGCGCACGCGGTGAAGTGGCAGGGCGGTGTGCTGACTGATTTAGGCACGGCGTTTGAGAACCGTGCCAGCCGCGCCGACGGCGTAAGCGATGACGGCTCCCTTATCGGTGGGTATCAGGATCGGGAGGATGGCTACCGGAGCGGGTCGGTCTGGCTGAACGGAACTCAGATTTTGCTGGAGAAGGATGGCAATCCGCTGGGCGCGGTGCATGCGGTCTCTGGCAATGGTCTCTGGGCCGTAGGCGGCGGTGGCTATTACCTCGACGGCTCGGCCTACATGTGGAACCCGAATACAGGCCTGAAGGTTCTCGACAATCCATGGGCTGTTGAAGGCAAGGACATGTTTGCGACAGCGGTCAGTCACGATGGCTCGATGGTTGTGGGCGTAGCTCGCGAGTTTATGGGTTGGGGCTTTGATCAGGGGTGGGTTTGGACCGAGGCCACGGGCACCATGAGCATGGAGAGCTATGCACAGAGCTTGGGGCTGTACAACGGCGATTATCTGACCAATCCGCTCGGGATTTCTCCGGACGGTCGGTACATCGTTGGGCAGGGTGTGAACGCTGAAGCCACAGCCTATATCGGCTGGGCGTTGGCCAAGCCTGTGCCGGAGCCTGCGACCATGCTTGTCCTTGGTGGCGGGGCCCTGGCGCTTCTGCGCCGCCGCCGCAGATCGCAGGGCTGAAAAGTCTGTTCGGGCCTATTCAGGTAGATAGGCCCGAACAGGCATTCTTTGAGTCTGGACAACGGGGATAGCTCTAAAGAAAACCTTAAAAACCGTGCCTTGCCCCAAAAAATGATATAACGTTATGGCAATAACAGTCTTGGCAACGTACTCACCGTGCAGAATCGTCTCGATTGGACTCCTTCGGGAGTAGGGCGGACGGGTTCTGTACAGTTCATGAAGTCTTGGGGAGCGCCGTAATGCGGCGGACTTAAGAAAAGAACAGCTCTCATGTCAGAACCCCGCAGCTGGGAGTTGGGAGTACAACCGCCAAGAGATGCAACCAGCCCGGATTCAAGCCCCGGGCTTACTCTTTTATAAGGGTCTCCCCTTAAGAGCATTCACCAAGTCTGCAAGACAGCTGACGGCCCTGTTCGCATCGGATACAGCGCTTCCCAAGCAAAACTCCAGAGACTGACAGCTTCCAACCAACCTGTTAAAACTACTGGAAGATTTGCAGGATTCAACACGATATCAGTCATTTGTATATTCGAAACTTATATACTCATTTTTGGAGGTTAGGTTTGAACAAGTTTAAGACGATTTCAACTCTTTCTATGTTTGTGGTTGTTGCCGCCTCACAAGCGTCTGGTGTTCTTTCGAACAGCTATAGCGTAGACAAAACATTCACCGATGACGTCAACCTGGTCGGCACGCGAATGACCATGGCTTGGGATGGTTCCAGCTATTGGAGCGGTGCAGGCGGCGGCCCTGGCGGCGTCCGAATCTCCCAATACGACGGTGCAGGGAACGTGGTTGGTTCCTATGCTCCGGGCCTGGATATGCGGTCGGTATTCACGGACGGCTCTGGCACTGTGTTTGCCCGCCAGTTTGCTGATCCCACGATCTATCGCCAGACTTCGCCGGGCGTATTCACCTCGCACGTGACGCTCGTCGGTGGCTCGCTGGATGTTCAGAGTGCCGTGGTTCGCGCGAACAACGAGTACATCGCCATGAGCAGCGGCAACGTCAGCCGATGGGATCTCAGCGGCAACTTCCTGGGCAATGTCACACTTTCGGGCTTTGGCTCTCTTCTTGGTGAAGGCGGCTACCCGAACAATCGCGGCATCGCTTTCTGGGGCGGCTACTATTTGACCTACACCGACGGCGAACTGTCGGCTTGGGACGGCAGCGGCAATCGCGTTGGCCAGGGAACCCTGGTGGGCGCAGGCACGGGCTTTGACTCTCACTTCAGCTTCAGCTATGCAAACGACGGCCGATTCTGGGTTGTCGACAGTGCAGGCGGCGCATGGAAGGGCTATAAGCTTCAGGCTGTGCCGGAGCCCGCTACCCTGGCTATCCTGGGTGCAGGCCTTCTGTTCATCCGACGCCGACGAAAGTAAACGCTTCTCAAAGGCTATCAGCGATCTGCCATCGGCTCTCAAGCCGGTGGCAGTTCTGCTTTTGGGATTGTTGTAGGACTTATTAGACGTATATGTCCTATAGGTTTTGAACAGCCAGCGCCTGCCCCACCCGCCCAGAGCCCAACGCCACGCGCCTCTTCCCAGGTACACCTACAAGCATGAACGCGCAGGAGATTCTGTCTCGCCTTATCCCGAACCTTTCCGCCTTTTCCGGCTCCGATCTGACCGTCTATTCTCCGATCGACGGCGCTGAGCTGGCAAAGCTGAAGCTGGACACGTCGGCAGAAGTCGAAGCTAAGATCGCCAAGAGCGTGGAGGCTTTTAAGGCTTGGCGCGAGGTTCCGGCTCCGATTCGGGGCGAGCTGGTCCGGCGGTTTGGGGAGAAGCTGCGCGAGCACAAGGAAGATTTGGCGGCACTGGTTACCCTGGAGTGCGGCAAGATCCATGAAGAGGGTCGCGGCGAAGTTCAGGAGATGATCGACATCTGCGACTTTGCGGTGGGGCTTAGTCGCCAGCTTTACGGTCTAACCATCGCTAGCGAGCGCAAGAACCACACGATGCAGGAGAACTGGCTGCCGCTGGGTCCGGTTGGCATCATCAGCGCGTTTAACTTCCCGGTCGCGGTGTGGGCATGGAACTCTTGTCTTGCGCTGGTCTGCGGCGACTCCTGTCTGTGGAAGCCCAGCGAGAAGACTCCGCTGACTGCGCTGGCTTGCCAAAACCTTTTCGACGAAGTCTGCAAGGGATTTGAGCAGGCTCCGGCAGGGCTGAGCCAGGTGATCCTTGGCGCGATGGAGCAGGGCAATCAGATGGTAGAAGACCACCGTGTGCCGCTCATCAGCGCAACCGGGTCTTGCCGCATGGGCCGCATCGTCGGGCCGAAGGTTGCGGCGCGGTTTGGGCGTTCGCTTCTGGAGCTGGGCGGCAACAACGCGATCATTGTCACGCCCACCGCCGACCTGAGCGTTGCCATCCCATCCATCCTGTTCGGATCGGTGGGCACGGCTGGCCAGCGATGCACCAGCACCCGGCGCGTGATCGTTCACCGAAGCCTGATCGACAAGGTTTTCAGCACGCTCAAAGACGCTTACTTGCAGATTGGAGCGACCAAGATCGGCAACCCGCTTGAGCCGGGAACGCTGGTCGGGCCGCTCATCGACAAGATGGCTTTTGACGGTATGCAGGCGGCGTTGGAGCGCGTGAAGGGTGAGGCCGTGGAGATCGTGGGCGGAGGTCGCGCGCTTGCCGACCAGTTCCCGGGCGGCTACTACGCGCATCCGGCGGTGGTGCGGCTGGAGAAGCAGTCGCAGACGATCTTTGAGGAGACCTTTGCGCCGATCACCTATGTGATCCCTTACGACACTTTGGAGGAGGCGCTGGAGATTCACAACGCCGTTCCGCAGGGGCTTAGCTCGGCGATCATGACCACCGACGTCCGCGACGCCGAATACTTCAAACGTCACAGCGATTGCGGCATTGCGAACGTGAACATCGGCACCAGCGGCGCCGAGATCGGCGGCGCATTCGGCGGGGAAAAGGAAACCGGCGGCGGTAGAGAGTCAGGTTCAGATGCGTGGAAGGCGTATATGCGACGGCAGACGAGCACAACGTTCTACGGTCGGGAGAAGCCTTCGCTGGCGCAAGGCATTAAGTTTGAGGTGTGATTGAAAGCCCCCTCCTCGTCCGAGCGTAGCGAGGATGGGGAGGGGGTTGGGGGTGGGGAAAGCCGATCCCTCCACAACTGCAGTTGTGGAGGGTATTCACGTTAGAGCTATTTACTTACGCGCAGAAGCAAGTGTTCGAAGATACTCCTGACAGAATTCCTTAATAAGCTTTAGGCTTTTCTCAGCAAATGCGTCGACTTCTATTCCATTGATATCAGGCACCAATATCTGTTCGCAATGAACTTCTGAAGACTCCACTGACATTTTCAACCGAAACATGAGCTGAGTCCATCCTTCTGGAGGATGCGTCATGGTATCTCGCAAAGCAATAACAGTATCGATCCATCGCTCTTTGTGTTCCATAATCAAGAGTCTCAGTGATTCAGCTACGACCAAATTCCCCGCTGCTACATTTGCTGATAATGCATTAAGAATTCTTCCGCCAGGCTGAATATCCTGGCCCTTCCCTTTGCCCTTATTGAACCCATGCAAGGTGCAATTCACAATTTTCTCAGCATTAAGCAACGGCATCAACAAGTCAAGCAAGCTCTTGATTCCAGCTGAAAAATTCTCAACATGAGAATGCAAACTCGCACACATTACAAAATAATCCAGATTTTCTATCGGTATCTTCGTACCGCTAAGTTGTTTTTCTAATTCTTTTATAGCTGACGAGCAGTGCTCAGCTCTATCACGACAGGCTAAGATGATCTGATCACATGAATATGAAATTGTTGACATTTCATAAGCGCAGGAGTTTGTAATGGCTCGAGACTTGCCATTCCACTGATTTGGATCGAATATCTTTGATGACTCCCAAAAGTATTCATCGCATACAATAACAGGATTTCGCGCCATGCCTGTTATATGCCCTTTGCTTGTTTTCTCAGCCATGATCAATTCTATGCCACGTTCTCTACGATCTGGCAACTCATTTTAGGCCACTACCCTCCATAACGGCAGTTATGGAGGGATCAGAAGCCCCTGCCTCGCCAGCGTTGTAGAGGGTGGTGGATATAGATTCCTTTCAAGTCCCCCAACAATCTTCATGGACTTGATTGATAATGAACCTATGGTGCGGCTAAGCAGAGCTGTTTTCTCGGGATGCTTCGTGATCCTTTGCTCGCTTGCGAGTGCCTGCTCGAATCGAAATATGGGCGAGGCCATCGAGCAGCGAAAGGCCGAAGCGTTAGCCTGCGCCTTATCCACTGTTGCCATCTTGGGGATTTCAGCTTTAGTCGCACGCAAGAACCTTTGGTTCTTGCCATTTACGGCTGTGATCCTTGTGATGACGGCAGTTCAGCCGAGCTGGCGTCCGTGGATTCTTGAGACGTCGGACTGTGGACACACTTTTGCATCGACGGCAGCTTCAGTGGCAATGGGAGCCTTCTTGCTGTTCGCGCTGCAGTGTGGGCTTCAATTTTGGGCTTGGTGTTCCAAGCAAGAGATCGTCCGATCGTCGCAGGCGAATTAGTCGTCGGATTCTGTCTGTTTCCCCCACCCCTTACCCCTCCCCCATCCCGCAAGCCGCGACAAGGGAGGGGGATTTAGGTCCGCACAATCCGTCAAACTTTCCGTCAGACCGTCATCGCACACTCTTTTCCGACAGTCCGATGGAAGTTCAGAACCTTGACCAGCTGCTGCAGTGGATCCTCGACCGCGCCCCGAAAGTGGGGGAGTTGGCCGAGCAAGCCGCCTACAGCCGATCGCACTACTCGCGCTCGCTGAGCGAAGAGCTGGGCGAGCCGGTGCAGAGCATCCGCAAGCGGCTGCTCTTGGAGCGGGCGGCTTGGCAGCTGCGCACCAGCAAACTGAGTGTGAGCGAGATCGCGCTGGACGCCGGATACGACTCTCTGGAAGGCTTTTCGCGAGCATTCCGCAGCGAGTTTGGGGTCGCGCCCACCGAGCACCGCGCCTCAGACGCGCCCGCCTGGGCTCTGCCCAGCAAAGCCGGGATTCACTTCCACCCTTACGGACTGATCATTCGAAGAAAGGAGAGAATCGAAATGAACATTACCGAACGCATGCTGCGGCACCACGTGTGGCACATGGACCGGCTGCTCCAGCTATCGGAGCCGCTGTCGGATGCCCAGCTGGACCAGCCGACCATCGACGCCCAAGACTTGATCCCGTGGGATCAGCCGCATCACACGCTGCGCACCGTCTTCGACCGGATCATCTTTACGCAAGAGGTCTGGATGGCGGCGGTGAACGGTGAAAGCTATTCCGAGCAGGAGCGCGATTGCACGCTTGCCGGACTCAAAGCAAGGCACAAGAAGTCGGGACAGCAACTCTTAACGTTACTGGAGCGGATTGAAAAAGAGAGGCTGTATGACACGGAGTTTGTGGATGCGCTCTGCGATCCGCCCGAGTCGTTCACCTTCGGCGGGATCATTGCGCACATCCTTACGTTTTCAGCGGCCCGACGGGTTCTGGCCCTGGCGGCATTGAAGAAGCTGGGGATTGAGTCGGACGACTATGGCGATCCGCTGAACTGGGAGCGCAGCGGCGCACCTGGCTGGGCTTAGCCACGCACAGAGACGGAACGCTTGCCCTGGTGTCGGCAGGCGTTCCGGTTAAGGTAATCCAGCCGAGACTAATCCTTGAGATAAGGCAGCCATCCTGGCGAGTGCGTGTTGCGATTCTTGTCCAGATAGGTTCGGAAAGCGTAATCCTTGTCCGCCGGATCACGATGGCAGGTCATGCACCGCTCCAATTTTCCGCGCTCGCTAAAGGCCGACATCTTTGCGTCAGCAACGGCAAACTCCCAATCCCCGCAGTCCGTGTTGTATCCCTTCTCGCGTTTGAGCATGATGGTGTAGAACTCGGTGTTCCCGTGCTCCGCGTCCTTGCGATCCTTCACCAAGATCGTGCCTTCGGGGAACTTCTCCCCGTTAAACATCTGCTTCTCACCGACCGGGTTCACATAAACGTCGATGTACTTTTCACGGTGAGGATCAATCTCTTGCCGCTCAATAGCTCCCGGGATCTGGATGCACCAAATCCGCATATCATAGGAGAGCATGTACGGCTTTGGGTTGGCCTTGCGCCAATTCTTGAATGTCTTAATGTCCTCCAAAAGCGTGTCATTCGGAGTGCTTTCGGCCACAGCGTGCCGATAGAGCCGGGAGGACTTGCGCTGAGCCATAAAGTCCTCTGGCTCGCTCTTGGGCATCAGGGAGGCGGTGGCGATCACCGCGCCTGCGGCGAGGATCGGCAAGACGTAGAAGGCGTTTCGGTTCATGATTCTCTGATGCGTCTGAGTTCACAGAGAACTCAGAAAGCGCTGTCCATAAGCTTAGTGAGCTACTCTTAATAAATTGTTCAATGTGGAGGAGAGATTAATCCCCTCCTCCGCAACCGCCGCCGCATCCTCCTCCGCCACATCCGCTGGAGCCGCACCCGGAGCTTCCACACCCCGACCCCCCGTCGCCGTGACTTCCGCATCCCGAATGTCCGTGGTGGCTGTCGGAGCTCCCGCAGCTGCCGATGAAGCCGCCGGTGTTGCCGCAAGCTCCACCTCCGCCTCCTCCGTTGTATCGCTTGAACAGGGATACGATCAGGCCGATGATGATGGCCAAACCAGCAAGCAAGAAGAGAACGAACAGCGGGTAGTCCTGACTGGTGACTTCGCAACCGACCAGGGTGATGCCTGCCGCGCCAATAGCTCCGACCAAGACCCCACGCCTGATCTTGACCTTGGGGATGATCCAGTTCTCAGAGGCGTTTACTCTCTGCCACTGAGCGCTCTGGAAGCGGTCGGCGGGGGCGGGCCAGATGTCCGCAGGGGGCTCGCCGAAGAACTGCTGGTAGCTATCCAGCGTCTTGCTGTACCAGTCGTGGAACTTGTCTCCCTCCGCCTTGCCGCCCTTGGTGGGGCCGTGGAGCAGGGGCTTTGGCAAAACCTCCTTGCAGAGGCGGTTCCAGTAGGATTCGGAGTACATCAGGTGCAGGTGCCACACCTGATCAACTTCGTCGGACGGCGTGACTGGGTGCCCAGCCGCCGCTGATAGAAAGAGGAATTTTCGGTACTCGTCGATCGCGCGGCGGGTGTATTCCCGGGTCCAACCGTTTTCCCGGGCCAGTCGCTGTGCGAATGAGAATTGGACGGGGCCTCCATCGATGTCGAAGGCTTGGATCTTGCTGTAAAGCTCGGTTTGCTTTTCCGTCATGTGTCCTCCGCTAGCTGATACAGAATTCACGCCTTGCGGGTTTTAGCTGGATGTTAAGACGGAGTTAAGATTGTTAAGGGCGTTGGGCGTTGGGCGTTGGGCGTTGGGCGTTGGGCGTTAGGCGCGTGATGGCTGATAGCAAACAGCTGACCGCCTACTAGCAAACCATCTCTTTTCGCGCACGAGGACCGTGTCCGGGCGGGTCTTCACCCATCCACCGGGGATCGGCGGGCTCCGATGCCAGCTGATACCGGGTGTCCGTGGATAGTCGGATCACATCAGAGTTGTTATCCGTGCTGGCATGAAGCGTGAACATGCTGAAGGTCAGCAGGTCGCCCATCTTGAATTCGGCGGTGAGCCACCGGGTGCCCAGCATCTTGCGGACTTCGTTGGGCGACTCAGTCAGGTGCCCAAACCCATAGCCGAGATCTTCGATGCGGCGCGTCATTTCTTTGTTCGAGCAGACCTCATCCACATCCATCTGACCGTAGGTGGATTTCAGCTCCTCCCAGCGGTGGGAATTTTCCAGGATCATCAGTCCGCCCACGTGATAGGAGATATCGCTCATCGGCACCCATGCTGTGAAAATGTTCTTGGTGCCTCGACCCATATAAACGATGTCGTAATGCGGCGGTGTATAGCCTCCTGGGGCGACGGCGCGCAGCCAGGTGTAGTCGTAATGCATCGACGGTCCGCCCAAAAGTCCGCTGTAAAAGGCCATAACTTGACCGGAATACACAAGGTCCTCGACGGCCTTGTTTCCGTTCGCAAGGTCGGGCCGAAAGGCAAGTTCAATATCGGGTTTGGCCTTGGCTGCGTCGAGTTCAAACCGCTCATTGATGAACCCTTCTTCATTCAGCTTTTCCAGGATAGAGGTTCGCGCACGATATACATCCTCCCGATTGAGGAGCCCTGGAACGTACAGATAGCCGTCTTCCGCCATCCGGGCGCGCAGAGCATCGAAGTCGTGCGCGATGTCGTCGCTTCGGCGAAGTTCCCCAAAATGAGCGGGGGAGGTGTCGAGCTGCTCAAGATTCGACCAGATATTTGGGCTTTCGCTGGACATGTCTAAGTTCATTTTACGCCAGGATTCCGCGCCCAAAGGTCACCCGCAGCAGGCGTAAAGGGGTACCAATTTCACAGGTCAAGTAAACTGCTGCGCAACCGATTTCGATCTCGCCCAGTTTCAATGGGTGGGATGAGCGCGTCCATGGCAATTCCAGAAGCGGTTGTAAAGCAGAAACCCCTCTTGCGTCGTGCGGCAGTCGCGCGACTTTTGCTGATTGCTCTGCTTGCCGAGATTGGCTATGCGGTTCTGAATCTTTCGACGATGCCGGTCTATCTGCAGTACGACCGCGGCTACTCTGCTTCGGTCATCGGCATAGTCCTGGTGGCTTTCGTGCTCAGCGAGGCGATCTTCAAGAGCCCGATGGGAGCACTAGCCGACAAGATGAGTCGCAAGCGGCTTGTCGTGATCGGACCGGCGCTGACCGTGATCACGGCACTGGCAACGCTCGTCATCCCGCATAACATCGGTGTTTGGGAAACCGTCTTCCTGATTGTCCTTCGAGCCTTGGATGGAATCGGGGCGGCGATGCTTTGGCCCGCGGCGTTTGCGCTGATGGGCGACACTGTCGAGGACAAAGAGCGCCAGCAGGCAATGTCGCTGCTGAATCTTTGCTATCTGGGCGGTGTTGCGTTTGCGTTTCCGGTGGGAGGATTCATCAACGACGTCGTCGGACCGCACATCGGCAAGTTCACCGGCGAGCGTTCCGCTTCGCTTTGGCTAGCGGCGTTCCTGTTTGCCTTGGTGGCGGTTTCGGCCTACTTCTTCCTGCCCTCCGACACTAAACGGATGGCGGATGCGAAGGCTTCCGGCGATCATCAGGAAGCGTCTTTCAAAGACCTTCTGCTTTCCGTGCGGCACATTCCGCAGTATCTGGCTTTGGCGGCGGTGACCTTTATGGGAGTCGGATTCCCAATGTCGATCATCAAGCTGTTTGCCGACAAGCAGTTCGGTATGTCGGAAGCGGCTTTTGGGCTGATGGTGCTTCCAGCCGTCGCCGCGATGGCGGTGCTGAGTATGCCGATGTCCAAGCTTGGAGAAAGGATCGGGCGCGCAAAGGCCGTGCACTTGGGTTTGTTTCTTTGTATGGTCGGCACGGGAATTATCGCGCTCGGAGCGTTCTTGCCGTTCATGCGTGCGGCCTGGGTGATCGCGGTCGGCGGACTGCCGGTGGGCGTGGGCTTCCTGCTCACCATCCCAGCCTGGTACGCCAGTGTGAGCGACCTCGACCCCAATAAGCGTGGTGCAAACCTTGGTGCGGTGATGACCGCGCAGGGTATGGGTGCGATCATCGGCTTGCCTTTGGGCGGGGTTTTCTACGACAAGCTCCAGCCGGTGGGTGTCAGCATTGGACTCGGCGAGGCGTTCGGACGCTACTCGCCGTTCTTGGGCTGTGCCGTCTGCGTGATGTTCGGGTGGCTTCTGTCTCTGCGCGTGCTGAAAGCACACAGCTGAGATTAGTCGTCCACTCGAGAGAAGTAGATCACGGTCACCAGATCGTTCGGCGTCACAAAGTCGCCATAGACCCGCGACAGCAGTTCAATCACATCTTCTGCCGATCGCATTTCGGGGTTCTCGCGCTCGATGTCGCGCGGTGAGAGTTCGGAGATTCTCTTGACCTCAACACGGTCGAGAATCGCCGTGAACAGCTTTTGACGCCTCCCAAACCGTGGGCCAACCGTTACCCAGACGATCATTCCCGTCTGATACTTGTCCGACTTGTCTCCGCGTCGGATGGTCACTGTCTTGCGACTGTTGAGAAGAGCTTCTCCGTAGAGGTCTGAATAAAAGTTGAGCGCAAACATCCTGTTTTTGTAGTACCAACCTTATCTGACGCGACCCGATGCGCATATGATGCGTAAGGAAGTCAGATCGCCTATGGTTTGGATTGTCGGCATTTTGGGGCTCTATCTGCTGATCCTCTTTGGGGTGACGTGGATGAGCGTGCGTCCGTTCCGCACGCCCATCTTCTTTGGGCCCGGTTCGATGGGCATTCAGCAAGAGGATGCAGTGTTTGAGACGGACGACGGCGTTACTCTGAAGGGCTGGTGGATTCAGCCCAAGAATCCGGTGGCGGCAGTGGTGCTTTCGCATGGCTACGCCATGAACCGTGCGGAGCTTTCGCCGCTTGCCATCCAGCTTTATGCCAAGGGGTGTGCCTGCCTGGTCTACGATTTCCGCTCACATGGCAAGAGCGGGGCCGCCTATTGCGGCTGTGGAGTCTTTGAAGTTGCCGACATCAAGGCGGCTGTGGAATACGCCAAGGCTCAGTTGCCGGGTCTCCCAACGATCTTGATCGGCAGCAGCATGGGCGCGTCTGCATCAGCGATGGCGGTGGCCGAATATCCCGGGCTGTCTTCCGTGGTCGTGCTGGATTCTGCTTATTCCCAGCTTCCTTCAGCGATTCTGGGCTGGTGGAGGTTCTTAGGCGGGCGATTCTTGCAGGCGTTGCTCTCGCCGACGGTCTTGCTGGGGTCACTCTTCACGCGAATGAACCCGTTCAAGGTGGATGTGGCCAAGTCGATTCGCATTGCCAGCCACGCCCACTTTCTCATCCTGCACGGCGATCAGGATACGCTCGCGCTGGCGTCTGGAGCGGTGCGAAACAAAGAGGCTGCGCCTGATCGATGCACCCTGGTATGGTTGCCAGGTTGTGGGCATTCGGAGGGCAGATGGATTCACCCAAGGCTCTATGAAGAGTCCTTAACGCAGTTTTTGCTTGACAATGGGATTCCAATTAGGCAAAATCTGCCTGTTGCCGCCGAATGATTGGTGAGCGTACAGACGTCCTAGCGTACGAAACCCAGCAGGGATTGCTGAGTTCAAACATATAGGATGCGAAAATCTGAGATAAACGAGACACAAGGCCGTGTCCGTAGAGAAGCCGCCGTAGGCTTTGCTCAGTCAAGGAACGACGCATGACAAATTGGGCCTACGAATCCTGGCAGCTGGAGCAGCTGGGGTACCTCGCTGTGAGCGATCCCGAGCGAGTATCCAGCGCGCTCAAAGCCTTTTGGGAAGCCAATCCCGAACTGTTCAACGACGCTATCCTCTCTGCGGTAGATCGTCGACAGATTTCCTATGAGCGAGCCTCGGAGCTTTTGGACCTCTCGGTAGCCGAGATCAACAAGCTGCTGGAAGCTCAGCGAAGCAACTCTGCTTCTTGGGAGCAGTTCATCGAAGTGGAGGCCGAAAACGGCACTGCTCGACTGTCGGACAGCCACGTCCCGATCTGGGAGATCATTCGCGAATATCGCAAGCTGGGGTCGGTGGACTCTCTGTGCGAGGCGTTTCCTCAGCTCACACAGGGCAGTCTTGCAGCCGCGCTGAAGTATGCGGAAGCGCATTCGACAGACATTCAGTCGAAGATTGACGCCTATGAGCAGTATCTGGATCGTCGCAAGGCGATCATCCAGTCGGCGGCATCGTAACCGTCAGGCCTTGACGGACTCTGCGGCAAGCTCTTCCTTGCAGGCGTGGGTGCTCAGCGGTTCCAAATAGCACTCCGCCCCTTCCATCGTATCGCGGAACCACTTTCCATCCGGCGATGCAAGAGGGAACCACCATGCGCTGGGTCGTCGCGACGCGTTGCGCAAGCCGCGTGAGGCCATGATCGCGTGAGAGACCATACGCATACGCTTGATTTCAGCTTCTAGTTCGATCTCTCGACGACGATCGTGCAACGCCAAGACTTCTGTTTCGCCGCTCAGTACCTTTTGCGCGCGGATGGATGCGGCGATCTGCTGGCGCAGATCGCTTTGTCGATGTCCGATTTCACGTACCTGCGCTTCAAACTCGGCGCGCTCGGTCAACGATTCGGCGTTCGGCGTCTTCTCAAAGATGTTGGCGCGGAAGTGTTCGCCCTTTGCCTCTTCGATCGATTGACGTTCGGCCCGCAACTCTCTCAGACGCGCATAGAGGCCCATACGCTCTGTTTTGACCTGACGAATCCGATCCGCAACGGACTCCAGCTTCTTGTTGATCTCGGCGTATTCCATTGCCAGCGTGTGCCAAGAGCCGTACATGTGCTGGTCAAGGTAGTTGATGAGATCGACGGGACGGCGCAACCCGCCGAGAGTGCTTAGCAGGCTCTCCTGCTCAGCTCCCACTTCTTTCCATCGCCGAGCAAGGCTGGGGGCACAAAGCTCCTCCGTGCCGAACGGACGGTGCAAGGGCTGCGGCAGCCGGAACCACATCTTGCCGTTGCCGAGCGCATCCCAGATGGAATAGCGAACGCGAAGGATGGGGTTCAGGTCCAGCCCGATCCCCCGATCGTTCAAGGCAACGTGGAATCGCCGGGTGTACTTGACGTAGCTGCTGGCGCCTTCGTGGAAGACGAAGACGAACTCTCTGGCGAGCATGCCGATCAGCGTGACGGCTTTTCCGATCAGCGTGCAGTCCGGCCCAAATTTCTTTTCGACAACCTGAGCCAGTTCGCATACGGTGGTAACCGGCTGGCGCAGTGTGATGAATTGGGGATGCGGCGTCATGATGACGATGCCGCGGTTCCCGACTCGGATCGTGCCGCGTCCTTTGCCGGGAATGACGAGATCAAACGGAATCGCGCCGGTACCAAAGCGGTCGAGGGTGTAAATCTCCGTTCCGGTCAGTGTGGCGTTATAGGCTTCGACGGTCTGGCTGCGCGTTTCAGGGTCCAAGAATTTGCCGAGCAGCTCGAAGCGGGGGGCATCGCAGGTGGCGAGATTGAAGCGGAGGAGTTTTCGCGTCGTGGTCGCTTCAAGGTCGACGCTTTCTCCGGCGGCAAAGCTGTAAAGATCGCCGATCATGCCCTCATAAAAGTCGCTGAGCGTACTTTCGGGCATCGCTTGCATCTGCTTGCGAAAGAGCTCTTTCAGCTTGGCAGCCTGCTTTTGAGCGCTTGAGCGGTCGCTTTCCGAAAGACAGTCGATGGATGTGTCGATCGCCCAGTGAAATGTCGATTCGAGCTCTGGCCCGACGTCGCTCATCTTGACTTCGGCGGCGATTGGGGGATCGTCATCGAGCGAAACCACACCGCGCCAGCCCCAAGCCTCAGTAGCAACGTCCAGCGATTGTGGGCGCACCTGCTGGATCCTGTTAAGCCGGAGACCTGCATTGATCAGATCTTGCTTTGTCGCCATCGTCTCCGAGCCGAAGAGGGCAGAGAATTCGGCTGCCGCGCTCCACAGACCCTTGGTGGTCGTGTCGTTGTGGGGGAAGGCCTTGAACTTGCCTTTCTTGCGGCCGCCCGATGGGAGCTTGGCGAAGTAGTCGGTGTCGTGAACGCCTGCAATCAGTCGACGGCCGGTGCCGAGCTTGGATGCCGCCAGAGCGACTCCGGCCTTCATCGGCTCATCCCAGAGGACGGTTTGCCCAAGAGCAAGCAGAGGAACTCCTGGCGCGATCTCGTCTAGCCGGGAAAGAATTTTAGATAGCGGCTCCGTACAACAGCCCATGCGCAACCAACCAATACAGTTGAACTATACGATAAAACATCAAAAGGTGTGGCAGGTTCCCCGGGACCTTGAGATTTGTTCGCTTGGCGCTCGAAGATTGAAGCATTCCCGAAATCCCACGCTGGCATGGAAGCCGTAGGTAAAATAATCTTTATGTCGATGGCCCTGAGTCGTGAGAATTACCTTCTGCACAAGCTCCACTCGCTTTCAGGCGTCGTTCCCGTCGGTTTCTACATGATTCAGCACCTTACGCTGAACTCGTTCACCATTGCGGGTCCTGATCGCTTCAACGGCGTCATCGGCTTCTTCGAGAGTCTGCCTAAGCACATTCTTCTGACTTTGGAGATTGTTGCGATCTGGGTGCCTCTGCTGTTCCATGCGGTCTACGGCACGTATATCGCCAGCCGTGCAAAGTCCAACTATTTCAGCGAAAAGTACCGCTGGTCGCAGAACAGGATGTTCTTCCTGCAAAGACTGAGCGGCATCGTCGCGTTCATGTTCTTGGTCTATCACATCATCACCACGACGGGCGCAAAGTATGCGAACGGCGTCAAGGCGGTGGAGTATGCGGCCTTTCAGGAGAAGTTCACCTCGAACGGATACATCTTCCTGGTGCTCTACTTCATCGGCGTTCTCGCCTGCAGCTATCACCTGTGCTATGGCATCTGGAACTTCTGCATTCGATGGGGCATCACGGTGAATGAGAAGGCGCAGATGAATGTGCAGAAGCTCTCTGGCGCGTTGTTTGTGGCAGTCACCTTGCTTGGCTGGGCCGCACTGATCGGATTCTTGATCCATCCGAAGGGTGGAACAGGCGATGTCCATTCGGTCCAAGCAGGCCAGCCGCTGACGGCGAGCCTTCAGAGATAGCTTCTCTCTCATCCGGCTGGGCGCAAGAGTGTGCCTGAAAAGGATAAAATCTCGGTACCCCGCACACCTGCCGAGGCATCCCATGTCCGAAACGATCCAGACACTGCTTACCGAACAGCGCTCGTTTGCGCCAAGCCCCGAATTCGCAGCTCATGCGCACGTGAGCGATCCGGCGATCTATGACCAGGCCGACGCTGATTATCTGGCATTCTGGGAAGATTGGGCTAAGGAGCTGAACTGGTTCGAGCCTTGGACGCAAGCCTTGGACTGGTCGAACAAGCCGTTTGCAAAGTGGTTCATCGGCGGGAAGTTGAACGTTTGCTACAACTGTGCGGATCGGCACGTTGAAGCGGGGCGTGGAGACCGAACCGCAATCATCTTTGAAGGTGAGCCAGGGGATACCTATCGCGTCAGCTATAGCGAACTGAAGTCGCATGTCAGCCGAGTCGCCAACGCCCTCAAAGAACTTGGCGTGAAGAAAGGGGATCGGGTTTGCATCTACATGCCGATGGTGCCGGAGCTGGCCTACACGATGCTAGCCTGCACACGCATTGGTGCGGCCCACTCGGTAGTCTTTGGCGGGTTCAGCGCGGAGTCGCTTCAGGAACGCACGAACGACGCTCAGGCGAAGATTATCGTCACTGCTGATGGAGGTTGGCGGCGGGGCAACGTCGTTGCTCTGAAGAAGACCGTCGACGATGCGATGGCTCTCGGATGCCCGACCGTCGAAAGGGTGCTCGTACTGGAGCGCGCGGGCCGCCCCGGACATATCACCAACGGCGTGACGACGCCCGAATACAACACGGGAATCTGGTCAGAGAGTCGCGATATCTGGTGGGCCGACATCGTTCCCCGACAGTCCGACGACTGCCCCTGCGAGCCGATGGACAGCGAGGACATGCTTTACATCCTCTATACGTCGGGTTCGACCGGCAAGCCGAAGGGGATTATGCACACCACCGGCGGCTATCTGACGGGTGTGTACGCGACCACAAAGTGGGTTTTCGACATTAAGGATTCCGACATCTATTGGTGCACCGCCGATTGCGGCTGGGTGACCGGGCACAGCTATGTAGTCTACGGCCCGATGTCGAACTGCGCGACGGTCGTTATGTACGAGGGCGCGCCGGATACCCCTGACAAGGACCGATTCTGGCGCATCATTGAGAAGCACAAAGTGACGATCCTCTACACCGCTCCCACCGCGATCCGAACGTTCATGAAGTGGGGCGTGGAGTATCCGAATCGCTGTGATATGAGTTCGCTCCGCCTGCTGGGTTCGGTCGGTGAGCCGATCAATCCTGAAGCGTGGATTTGGTATCAGGAAACCATCGGCAAAGAAAGGTGTCCGGTGGTGGATACGTGGTGGCAGACCGAAACCGGCGCGATCATGATCTCACCGCTTCCCGGTGTTGTTGCCACCAAGCCTGGTTCGGCGACTAAGCCGTTCCCGGGCATTCG